>JGI24158J21664_10000267_pt1 | contig 42574 bp, 21 predicted proteins | sample Ectturendosymbi3_FD_21664 | JGI IMG/M metagenome (IMG submission 21664) | reverse complement strand
AATCATTTGCCGGCAGAAACAGTGTAGCAATCAGCGCCGTGGAGATCGTGGCAAACTTACACCAAGGAAAGTTCGAGAAAACACCACTCTTAACAGTTTGCACACAATCAACACTGATAGGAGCAAAACACTTTAACAGCACCCCAACTATAACGTCATTCACCCATCATACAGGGATCCAGTGGTGGGAGAGAAATGAAAGCATTCTAACATCAAACGTTGAAGTAAACAGCTAACAAAGAAAAGAGTAAAAGAAAATCAGATGGGGGTGCACATTGGTGCACAGAGACATGCAAATTGTTCCAATCAAGGTTTCAAATGCTTTGCAGTGCATGTTTCATGAGATCGACGAGATCGACAGTCAATTATGTTTCCTGAATTTAAAAGCAGGATTTGGCAGATAAAGTTTTACCAGTTATATGTCTTAGTTTTTGTATGCTTAGTTTGCACATGTTGTCTGCAGATTGGAAGCAATAGAGGAATAACAAGAAAATAAAGAAATCCCGAGGTGCCACAAAGCACATGGAAGGTTTTCATTGTTATGCAAAACACAATACTGATGAGATGTGTACACTGGTACAATGCATCAACAACTAGTTCAGTTGGTCGCAGTCACACAGGAGCGTTAAATAATTGAGGAAAAATGAAAGTTTGTAAAAAGCATCAGATATTTAAAGCAACTGGATAAAAAAGTTATATGAAGGTACACAATGTTAAAAAAAGGATACAAATTGTTTCTCAAAAATGCATCAAAAGTCTTTGACAAGATGGTTAACTTGGTGTAGGTGAACACTTACATTTTTGGTTATGTAATGCATAATTCTGTAGGCATTGTTGTATGCATCACGTAAGTGCTTCATAATAGTCTGCGTGTATTTGCTCCACAATCGGCAAGCATACGTTGGTATGCAATAGGCATGAAATAAAGCGTTTTAGGCATGAAAGTCTTTTCAACTGCAGTAAAGTACTGGGCAAAGGTTCCTCTGAAATAGTTTGCTGCACTATAAATGTAATTTCACATGAATGCGAGTGTCAATGCCATCTTTCTGTGAGGCATGAAGTATACACCAAGTTATTTGACTTATTTCACTGAATTCACAATAATGCTATTCAGGGAAGCAACTGGTGTAGCAGGTCATTTATACTTTTTAGTACTTTTTAGGGGTAAAGCCACACTGACTGTCTTGTTAAAATTGCAATCAATTTCATGTTCAGCAGCATAATCATAGCAATTATTTAGAAATTATACATGTCATCAGCACACAATAGGTGATTCATAGTCATATTTCCCACAGTGCAACCTGCTCTTGCTGCGCTCAACTGGACTGAAAGTTATCAAGTTAAACAACAAATAGATATGGTCTCAGATCTCCCCATTGTCTTGTCACATGGATTGTGGTAAAGGGGTCTGAAAAGCAAGAGCCACACTTCACCTACATCAGTGGTTCTTGACCTTTGCAAACCCTCTGAACACCTACATCAGCGCAGTCCAACTACCTTTGACCTATGGGCCATTTTACAAAAACGTGGTAACTGTGGGCCACTTCCAATAAAACGATGTATAAAACAGCAGATCACAAGATTTTAAACTAAAAAAAAGAAGATAAGTGAGTGCGTTATTGGAATTATTACACAATAGCAAACAGCAATTTATTACAAATCTCTATCAGTGGGATGCCTGTGGTCGAGGCTTCTTTTGACACTATCGTTCCTTTATCAATACAAGTATTGGTGGTAGCAAGTCGAAGACTATCGTCCAGTGTTTCGACCGCCCTTCCATTTATGTTTTTAGATATGACTTGCTTCATCATAGAAAATGTACTCTCATGCACGCATGTGCTTCCAAACCTCGAATGCATTTTAGTATGAAATATTTCAGTTTGGGAAATCTATCTTTGGTGACTAATTTCCAAAAGCTCTCTCTACAGTCTCTAACACCGTTAGCATTTGTACATTTTTATTAGATGGTGTGCTTGTTCTAATTAAAATTACCTATTGCAGGGATGGATAATAAATTTGCCTCGGGGGCCATTTTGAGAAGTCTGCGTTTAGCAGATAGATACGCAGATTTATTTGGTGGCACTGAGTTCATTGTGCTAGATGTACTCTTCAAGACAGTGAACGCTGGAGCACTGAAAAAAACAGAGGTTATCCAGTCAGGTGCTCCAACAGAGGGCTGCACCTTCTAATGTTATCGTAAAATAAATAAATAAAACAATAATGGTACACAGAAGTATTATATTCATTGTTTTTGTGCAAATGACTTTATCCAGCGCAAGCAATTCAGTGAGACAAATGTAACCACACACACTTTTCAACAAATTTCAGATTTGAAGATTTTTCCTGATTGCTTCCACAGGCCACTGAAAATGCCATGGCGGGCCACATGCAGCCCAGGGGCCTGCAGCTGGACCACACTGACCTACGTTATACTTCAAGCTTGTTTCGAACCCCAATTTGCTGCACAGTGATAACAGGAAACGGAAATAGCAAAAAGAAAGCATGTGTTGGTTGCAGAAACAGAATCAACCAACAGTTTAAACTTAACAATTCATTGTTTTGTAAATGTTATTTTCTGGCGACAATCTGGGACATTATTGGCTTTGTTTTAGAAACACCAATCCTCAGGTCCTTTTCACAGGGGAGTCTCTTCCGTTTTACGTATTAACGTCCAGTATAGAAAATGCAAGCTCACATAAATATGCCATTATGAATGATGAGACGACCACAAGGGCTAATGTAGTGATATGGGTATAACCTTCCATTTGGTATGGCACCAAAACATGAAGATTTGTTGTGCTGAGGGTATGCTTTTTAATCTCACTTCCTGAAGCTCAGTGATGTCATACGTGTGTTGATTGTTTATATCTGCAGTTGTAGTGTCAAAATGAATGACTAATCCATGCTGGATACTATGATTGGTCAGGTAAGTAGTACTCAAAATATGTTTCCAATTTCTGTAAAAGCTTTCATGTGATTAAGGGCACCGAAGGTGTTGGCCAAATAAGCCAGGTGAGAAGAAAACCTAATCCCTCAAAGTGTTTTGAATGCTGGTGTTTGTCATTTTGCAGAAACTTGGATAGTTTTGCACACAAAGCAAAAACACAATTTATCACCTTTCCCTGATAGCCAACGAACTTCAGAAGGCTGGAGAATGACTTATAATTATGAGTTTGTTTCTTTATATAGCTGCATAAAAATGTGATGATTGAGAGCGTGCCCTCACAAGTTATTAGCAGTTTGAACAACAATTGTGATAGGTTAAGCGAGTATTGGAAACAGCATTTTTGATACGAGTGTGTGTCTGTGCAAGTGCAACACGTGATGCGATGTATGAAATTGATGTGTGGAGCACCACTCTTACAATCAAATTATTACACTGCTCAACACAATTTTTTATGCCGGTGATATTAGAGTGAATTTAAGGTAGTTTAGGGCTACTGGATCCAAAAATAATATCAGTTTTACTAAATTGGCTCTAGTTTTTGAGATATTTGAGCATCTCATTGTGGAGGCAAATGTATGCCATATAAGCTTTCACAATGTCTAGTAGGCCTATTTGCACCCAAGTTTGTTAAAACAAATCAACACAATAAATTACTAAGACAATTTCTGTTGAAATGTTATGCAGAAGACAATGAGATTTTTTCAGGTTTTGGTTCATTTTTGGAAACGCTGCTTATTTGATTTCCTGTGATGAGGGTCATTAGGGCAATCATGCTGAAGGCACCAGCAGTATTCACCCATCATATGTATGTCCCATCTTCCTTAATATCTATCCTCCATGACTTTTATGTCCTGGTGAAATCTTTCACCTTGCTCTTCCAAAAAATCACCGAAGTTTTCAGGAAATCCGTGTAAGATACCATTGGATTTGATGCTCATGTTTGTTCCCATTTCTTGGTATTTTATAAGCATACAGTATCTTCAACGAAGTCAACATAATTCGGTGCTCTGTGGTTACTTCCCAAAGTTTTTAACAAAAGCAATGATGCTGGATCAAGCAGAAAGCTTAATATCAATCATGTTTCTTGTAAAATTTGGGTCGCTGATGAACTTACGAATTTTGGACCATCAAAAATCCCCGCTTTTAGTTACTCAAGGCTCAATTCAGGAAAAAATCTACATAAGTATTGGAAGCAGCCTCCACTTTTGTCTAAAGCCTTAACAGACTGCTTCATTAAGCCAAGTTTAGCATGGAGGGGTGGCAATATCATTCTTTCTCTTTCGACTAGTGATTCCCTTGTGATGTTTTCTTCACCAACTTTCAGAGTATTTCTTGTAGGCCAACACTGTTTTCTCCAGTGTTGTTGCTTTGCCCTGCTATGCCATAAATACATAAAGCAAGGATGCTTGGTATATCCACTTTGTGGTCCAAGCAAAAATTCACCATTTTAAGGTCAACACAAATTGACCACTGGTGTTCGTCATAACAAGTCCTTTGTAACACCATTTTAATGTTATCATACTCTTCTTTGAGATTTTTAGAGTGGAGCTATTGGTATAGATGCAAAGTGGTTACCATTGTGCAGAAAAACACATTTTAAGCTTCTTTTGGAACTCCCAATAAATAGTCTCCAATCTTCTGGTCTATAGTTTGGGATTTTCATTTTGAGAAGTCCAATTATGTTGTTGCAATATACAAGGTCATTGTCTTGACTAAATAAGGATAGAATATATGTTTCCCTATTTCGGTATAAACTGTGATTTTAGCATCTGGTTGCAGGCAGTTTTTATCTTTCAGCCTGTGTGCTGAAAGCTCAGATCCCTGTTTTGATAAATTCAGATCTCTGATCAAATCATTTGATTCTTGCTGTGTAAATTGCTTTGGACTTAAGATCTTTCTTTGTATTCACTGCAACTGCCTCCACTTGTTTCATTACACTCTAGCGCATGTGGTTCTTCACTATCTGAATCGTGAAGCTAAGGAAGTGAAAGCAGGCACAGGAATGCTTTCGCAATGTAGAACTGGTCAACTTGCTGATTTTAAATCTGGATATTCCCACTTCCTTTTTTTGTAGCAGTTAAAACCTTTTATGTCAACACTTTCAGAGACAGTAGCCTACAGTTTTCGGCCTAAAACCAGCAGTTTGCACGTGCCTTTGCATGGGAATATCTTCAGCGCCGAAAGCATTAGAGAGCTGTTCAAACCCTCAAAGACTTGGCAAGTCTTCTCGTTTGCAATGAAAAAAATTTGTTTTGGTTTTGGGTTGCGGATTTTTTGTGAGTGACATCATAAATGGCGCAATTCTTGGCCATTTTGACTCATGATCGGGATAAAAAAATGCCTTTATCTAAAAAACTAGAACCAATTTAGGAAAACTAATGTCATTTTTGGATTCAGCAGCCCCAAGTTACCCTACATTAATTCCAACATTCTGGCATAAAAGAAAAAATATTTTTTGTTGGGCAGTGTATAGATGCATGAATTCTTTTGAGAGTTACAGCTTGCTAGCAATTATTACACAATATTACATACTTACTGATTTACCAAAAGTGGTTTGACGTGGGCGATAATTTCCTCCATAAACTTGACAGTATGTACAATATCTAGGTAACTTTTGTTTTCTATTTCCTTGCTATAAGCTGATGAAGGGAATAACTCTAGCCATGATAGCTCTATGGGCAGTGTAGTATGTGCAATGAAGATTTGCTTCAAACAAGATGATGATGGAATTGTTGCATCACACAAATAAAGTGATTTAATAATACAGTAAAGACTGTCGTGATTAGCTTATTGTGATCGTAACTATGCTTTTAGTCAAGCTTCATCCAACATCTCCTATGCTGTACCTTTACTTTTGTCATGGGTAGTGTTGCGCTAATCCATGAAACTGAAGACTGTTATAGTTTGACATATAGTTATTAATAAAATATAACCAAAAACGTTTGCTGAATTTTGTAATTAAGAGGGTCACTGTCCAACTCCTGAAACAGCTCCATCAAACCTCAGGTGTTCGATCGAATCCAGGTTAAGAACTAATGACTTACATGGTCTGATTGCTATACCAATTCACAAGTAGTCCTGGTATGTGCATTGGTACATTGCACTTAATTGGTTTTGTGAAAAAGTAAGTTGTGATTAATTTCATCAAATGTCTTAGATGCCTTTAAAAATACTGAAAACACTAAACGCCTTTGTTTACATAATATGATACAATCTGTTCTTATTACACGTATGTCAGTTCCACGTTGTGACTTAAAACCAAACCAGTAGTCAGTGGTGGTAACAAATGGTCAAATTCTGGATAAAATATAATGCTCAAATAATTTAGAGATAATTGTTGCCAGTGAAAGAGGCTGTAGTTATTAGTTACCAGCATCATTTATATCACCATTCACATTTTCAAAAATAGGCCCAATAATAGTTTTCATGCATTGTTGCAGAATTTTTCCTTAGATTAAACAAACACAGAGAAGAGTATTGAGATAAAAACATGCACTTTGGGTCAGCATAAGTGATGTGCTAAGTTTTTCCACATTTGTGCAACAGCATCATTTCCTGTTGCACCCTTCACTATGGATGGTGCAACAGCATCATTTCCTGTTGCACCCTCCACCATGGATGGGAGCATGGATTTCATTTTAATGATATTTTTCCAGAGTTTTCTGGTAGGAAGTTCCTGCGGAGCACTTGCATGTGCTTTGTGTTTTTCCAGTTTATTTATGACAGGGTGTTAATGATATTTAAAATCTTTGCACTCTTTTTCACATTGTCAAATATTAATGTTATGTGCAATGTGATCAAAACATTTGTTGACATTGTGAAATTTGAAAAAGTTACCGTTAAACAGGTCTCAAAATTAGTTAATAATCACAATTTCATTATACAGTGACAGGCTGAGAATTTGAAAACATCAAATCAGAAAATTGCACCCAAACCTGAAGCAATTCCCAGTACCCCAGTATTGGATTACTGATGAATTGTATGACATTTGGTATTGCTGTTCATTGGTTCATTACCAAGTGTTCATAGTATGCAATCAAAAAATTTTTTTAGCCATATGATATTTGGAATCATGGATTAGTTATTAGAGTCATTCAACTACATCTGCCCTTAATCTTGACATATGAATTTGCCCTGCCAAGTTCATTTACAATGATAAAATTATTGTTTCTAATACCAGCTGTTTATTCTAGTAATGTTGCCCATGTTCAAAGATTCTGTTTCACATAAACAGAATCTTTGAACTAGAAATCAGTAAATTAATGTATGAAATTAATTTTAGATTAGTTCCCAAACAATTTATGGACCTTTTCACAAAAATTAAAGATATTCATTCTTATCATACAAGACAATGATCAAGTATTGAATATGCCATTCCTTGGACTAGATTAAAAATAGCTCAAAAGTCATTTACATATACAGGAATAGGAATATGGTCTTCCATCGATCCAACAATTCATTCAATACCAAATTATCACCTATTTGTTGCTAAATTAAAGCATAAACTTCAAGAAGAGCAATGATATCACCATTGAAAATCAGCAAAGCAAACAAATGATTACTTGCAAAACGCTACAAATTAATAATTTTGTATTATGAAAGGGCAGATGTTGTTTTCCAGATATGCTCTGGCAATACATGACATGCCATGCTACCAAGCGTGGATCATCATTATTAAAATGTGCTGTTCAGTCAGCACTTGTTTCTTTTTCTCTTTTTTTTCCCTTATTCATCAGGGCATCTGACTAGAGAACCATATGGTTATTTCAGATGTCCTGGGAACAAAATAAAGGCTGTTCTAATGTGGTTTGTTTTTCTGTTGCATGATTTGATGTTTTTTTGTAGTTGTTCCTAAATAAACTGATACTGATTTCAGTACATTTTGTGTATTTTGATATGGTCCTGACAAGTTGCGGAAACAAAGTGAGAGGCCACATCTACGTGTCCCATATATATCATTCTTTCAGCAGATTTAGTTGTTGTGTGCCAATTATAAATTTTTTGGAAACTTGGCAATGAAAGTTTGGACTCAATGCAATTGCAAGTAAAAGGTCAATTAACTCTTTGCAAGCATTCTGACAGAACATATATTCCTTAGTTGTTTGGCATAGTTTACAAAATCATTGTGGAAAAGTGTAAAAAAGGAACATTGCTAAAATGCTGCAAAATGGATATACAAGGATGCTTTCAAACAGAAACCCCTCTGCTTAGACATTTTTCCTGCAGTGACAGGTTGCCAGAATTCTGTAAGCAACTTTCTTGATTTGTTGTGATTTTTTTACATTGATGTTGCCATTGTGTACGATGTTTTCCATGTTCTTTCGTTGTCCAAGCTGATTTCAGTAAACAGTTGATCTTTCTACATGTGTGTGAAAGACGTTGTGAGTTTCCTGGTTGCTGACACTGATAAAGAAAAACAAGGACTTAAAGTTCATGACAGCCAGCAACAGGTTTCGTGAATGTCAGTGGAATTTTAAAGGATGTTATTTAGCTTTGCAGAGACAATTAAAGAATCTAGGTTTGCTGCAAGCTTTACATGAATCAGCTGGCTGGGCACTGCTTTCATGACTTGTATGATTCAGACTTGCACTTACCTGTATTTCAAGTAACTAGTCTCCACAAAGATGGTGCATTCGAATCAATCAGCAAATTTTTTAATAAAAAAAATTGATTTTATGTAACTCTATGCATCTTTGCTCCTGAAATCTTATTCAAAAAAACCTTTGCAGAGCTTTTTTAACATTACTAGAAACCTGATCTGACTATAACGGTTTATGCAAAGCATTGTTTTTTATTTTTGCATAAGTGTCCCAATTAGCAACTTCATACTCAACTTAAATATTAAACCAAAAAGTTATTGACTAGAGACATCGTACACATTTATATTTTGGCCCTCAACTGTTTTATGTTGTTATTGTTAACAGGAAATTCATTTGCAAGGCCACCATTCTGTTATTTGTGCACTTCAGTTTAATCTGGCTGGTGATTTCCTCATATCAGGATCTTCTGATTATTTAATTCAGTGGAATATTGATGAAGTTACAAGTGCATTTGCATCAGGTATATACAAGTCTTTCTTGTGTGTTGTACCTAGGTTTCAATAAACTCCATTATTTGGTTACACAGCCAGCCATCTAAAATTTGAAATAAATATTTACTTAACTGATGTATTAAGTTGATTGAAGTGCTTTTACTATTTTGACAAAATTGCATGGTGCAGATATGAGGTGTTTGATTTAAAGATCTTATAAAACCTTCATAAAGTTCTCAGTAAAACTTTCTTGCAATTAAATTAGTATTTTGTTTTTTTTTATCTCAACATCAAACAATATTACAAAATGATTTTATCCACTGAACAACAAGCGATTAAATGCATTGAAAAAGTCTATCCTATTCAAGTTTAAAAACATGTTTTCTGCTATACAGTGTGTGTTGCTTCATCTGTTTACGTAAAAAGTGCTGTCGTGTTGTTTAACAAAAAGCATTGTTTTGCGAAGATACCTTTCAAAAATGGTTGACAGTACCGAGAAGTAGCTCGTTTACGATTGTGAAAGGTAATTTAAAACGAAGGTAATTGGAGCGTTCCTTGCTCTAACAAGCTACAGTGACTCCTTTTTTTAAATTACCCGTTTTGATAAGCTTNGTAAGTGCTAAGGTTAAGCCAAATATTTTTGTTCTGAGGGAGCACTAACATGGCGCGTCAAGATANATAAGACATTTTTAAAGTTGGGCCAAATTATAGGCCTATACTCAGATTGGTGTTGTAAGGTGTCACCATGTCACCTTACAAACTAGCAATGCGTTTGAAGAAAAGAATAGGATAACATTATAGAAGTTATCATATACGCTTCTAAAAATAGAAAACAACGTGGAAAGAAAGTGTGCCTTTCTGATACGAATTCGTGGTCTTGCGCGATGAATATGATCAATGGCGAGAAAAAAACATTTGAATAACACTACAGATAATATAATCTGATGATGGCAGTGTAACACACACAAAAGGAGTTGAATTTGCTTCCAAATTTGTCATTCCATTTGCAGTTTCACTACTTCTTACCTTTTATGGCCACCGCACAGTCAATAAACAAGCAAAGATCACACACTGCTGTCACGACCGTTCCAAAATGTCTGCTAACACAAAGAAATCGGAAATTTAAAGACATCAACATTGCAAAAGATTCAAATTGCTTTACTTCAACGTGTAACTGCTCACGTACAGGAACAAAGAGAATATTTATTTCCCAACTACTTTATGTGAGCTGGTTACACCAGTATAGTAAAAGGGTGAAACGTGTAATCACTTCAAATCTGATTAGAACGAGACGAAGTCTTGCGGCAGGTGAGACGTAGTAAAAAATACTGCCATGCTGTTCAGAGCTTTAAGATCCCTCTGTAATTGGGGTTCCCAGATCCCTGGGAATCCGAAAAAAGATTTTTGGGGGTCCAAAATTTGATTTTTGAGTTTAAGAGTTTGTACGTTCTTGGATGTACTTATTTTTTAAAGAACCGAGATCTATGAAAATTTGCAAGTGCTATTATTCAAAAAAATGTTATCGAACCTAATTATCCCAGCTAACATTACTAACTTAACAATTACAATTGCTAAATGCGTGCATTGCTACTTCTGCTTCACGTTCTGGTTACCACGCTGAAGATGGCCCGTGATGGGATTCTAAATGCATTGTGACGTTTCAATGTTTATGGCAAGATTGTTGCTTGGTGCTACGGAACTCGAAAGTTTCTGGTGTTCAACCATGCAAAGTTCCAAAAATTGAGTACAAAAGCCCCGTCCAGGCGCGGATTTACCATTAGGCTAAAAAGGCTGAACCATAGGGCCCCAAAATCTGGGAGTAAGAACAATTTCCAGCATTTTTGTAAGCAATTATATCTGTATTTTTGTTTTGGTTCAATGCACATTTTTTACTATGCTGCTAACAGAAGATCTCTGTAGAACAGTGGTTCCCAAACTGGGGGTAAATTGCCCCTCGGGGGTAATATGCGGTTCTTCTGGGGGTAACGCGGAACCAAACCACATTGTTGTTCTGTATTATGAGCGATCACTGCAAAAGAAATTTTCGACATGAAATGCGAAAAATTTTATTGAGGGTAATAAGACATAATCGCTACCTTGATTTGGGTAACGGCCTCAACAAGTTTGGCAACCACTGCTGTAGAAGAATGTGCGCGAAGAATTGAAGTGAATGACGATGAGCACTCTCATTTTATGACGTTGAGAATAGGTTAGTTACGTTGTGTGGAACAAAACGCCTCGATCCATTTTTCAGATGACACGAGGCCATAGGGAGGTACTTTCGTTCAGCCCAGGTATCTCTCTTGTTACTTTTTATTGGTAAGATACGGGATAAAGCAAGACTAGCTTGCACTGCAGCCATAAAGGCTGCAGATATTCCATGGAGCAAAACTTGTAATAGGTCTACGGCCCGTGTTAAGCTGGGATGTTCCTTGACTCCAATTGTTTTGTAGAAAACTTGGGTCATTCCTTTATACAGCTCTATGCATAGAAAAAGATTTTAACTACCGTTGAACTAGACACATATATTGATGTATTAGTAAGGGCAATTTGTAGCTTGAGCTTATTAGCTCAGTTATCAAAGTGAGGTTCACGTGTAACTTGTTTTCTTTCTTGCAAAGTAATCAGGATAACGGTGGATCTACAGTAGCCTTACTTCCATTAACTTGAGAATGTCGAAATTTGCTTGTGAGAGAGGTTCCAGCAAGCGAAAGAAAGCCACTGCCAAAGCAGATGCACTGCGACCTGTTATTGAAAAGACGAAACCAATAACCCAGTTTATAGTGTGCCAGAAGAGTCTATACCAGGGTGGGGAACCTGCGGCACGCGTGAACATTTGAAATGGACCACGTCAGAATTTTCGTTACCCAATTTAGAGTACAACATCGCGTCAAAACGAAGCTCCATGACAAGAAGATACTTGAATAGTATGCCAAGAGAATTCCTTATCTCTCATAGTTAGATAAAGGTTGAATTTTTGGATTAAACCAATTGTTTTTGCGGCCCGTGATAGAAATTAGCTTCCCCAGCCCTGGTCTATACCAAAGGTGGCCACAGATCCGGAGTCGGCAAGATCCTGCGTTTGTCTGACGGATTCGGCGCAGGAGCCGAATTAAAAAATTTGTAAAAAAACGCATCCGGAGACACTTTTTTAGCAGTAGCAGGAGTTTGCGTGGTTTTCATATAAGCCACTTCTTAAGTAAAAACATTGCTGAATTTCGGTTGCATCGATGGTTGCCGGAGTCTGAACAGAAGTCGGATTTTCAAATTTGAAAAATTTTCGGACCGGACCCGGTTTCAGAATTTTTGGAACTAGAGCGGAGTTGGAGTTTGAAAATGTGACTACGGCCACATGTGCCTTCCAGAAGGGCCCCCAATTAAAATTAGCCTAGGGCCCCGACAATGAAAATTCGCCTCTGGGCCCGTCTATTTAGTACCCTTTGCCACAATATATTTGTGCGAACCTGGATTTCCTTCTCATACTTCACTTGAAACACAAATATCTGAACTGTTTGAACCCTCGAACGATTTACGCATGGCACTGAGTAGCTGTGTTCCAAGGCATGTGCGGATAATTTCAGAGAAGCAGCAACAACAAAAATGTCACTAGGTTTGTTTCTAATGCGAAGTAGGTATGAAAGTTAAACAGTACGATCAAGAGTTTCCTGTTGCGTTGCTAGTAGTATTGCGAGTAGTAATCTTTAAAATGAATATACTGCAGAATTAGACTGTTTTTGTAATTTCTGCGCATTCTTGAAACGAGGAGGTGCGAACGCCACTTTATTTTTATGAAAGGGGTACCAGCTTCACAAAGGTTGGGAACATGTGCTCTATAAGGTGCCAAGAATAAGGCATACGGAACCGGACAGGAAGCTGTGTATCACAAAAGTGGCAAGTCAAACAACTGTTTAGATGTTCAGGGGCTCCTGATTTCTGTAGGAACCTAAACTGTGCGAGTCCTAACAGGAGGCGACCTAATGTTGCTGTGGAAAGAAAGCTTTTTTAAAAACGTTTTTTTTTTCGCTGGAGATCAAGGAGATACTGAGATAACTTAAACATCGTTGTCAACATATTGCAGTACCAGCCAACAGGTTAACAATAATAAAATCTTTTGTTCAATTGCTGTAATAACTTTAAAAAGGACGCCGACGTTTCCATACCAGCTGACAGCAAGCTGTCACCAGGGCGAATGGCGCATGACAGCTTATCTACAAGTTTACAACAGTTGGGCACAAGATTTCATTACCGAAATTGCTGTTTATGGATCTGGTATTTTCAGCTAGATGGATACGATAGATGACAATGTTACACGGCGATTGCAAAAACATTTTCCAACCGTGTCTGTATGCATTATGAGCTAAAGCATATTAAAAACAACAACACTATCGCTGGCTTTGTCGTCTAAATTTGTCAAAACATGCTCGACATTTGCTCTCAACAACCCGGTTTGACTGGTAACCTTACAGCTAAGCGTAGGCGTACAGTTGACATAAAATTCAAAACGAAATTTTGATCGCCTTCATTATGACGTTGAAGCGCGTTTTGGCATTGATGAATTAAATTGAACGTTTGCAATTATGCAGTATTTAATTGCGGTGTAATTACCACGCATTAAAACGACACGTGGAAATTTTCTAAGTGGCAGCTCAACGGTTATAGATGCTAAAGTGATTTGCAGTGGTATTACTAAAATTTACGACAAATGTTTTGCAATGTCGGAAACCAACCTATTGAATATGCTCATATTTGCAGAACCAGCCAACATGATGCAGTAAAAGTGTCAAAGGTTTTGCTCAATTACTGATTGTGTTTTGTGTTGAATCTGTCGTTTTAGATCAGTGGGCCTTATACGCTTAAAGCCTCAATACCCCGAATCGCAATCAAGGGCTCTTGATTCTGGTCGTAAGTACAGGAGTGAATGGTAGATGACATTCGTATGGGTGCAGAAAGCTACCGATGGATCAGTATGCAAACTGTGACACCATTGTACCCAAAGTGTGCAGTATCACAAACCGTGAAAAGTCAGAGAAGCATCAGTAATGAGCTCCAGTACAATGCCAAGCAAGACTTAATCTCAATTTCGAAGAAAATTTGTAATGATACTCTTGTAATTTAGATGCTTCAACGCCCGCATCTGTCTAATATATCGCAAAACTTGCAAATGTGTTGCCGAAAAAAATGGAATAGTAATATTTTTCTTCAGAGGAAACTATTTCAACGTAAACACGTCAAAAAAGAGCTAAAAGGCCAAACGGCTTTTTAAGGCTCACCAACTTGAGATGAGGCCAAAGGACCAAATAAATTTTTTTAGGCCAACCAACCTGAAACGAGGACAGATTTCTAAAATTTGGCCTACAAATGCCAATCTAGCAAGTGAATACTCCTATCTATGAAGTTAATTGACAACAAAATCCAAAGAAATGGAACAGAACTGGAATTTTTTGCATTATTCAGACACGAAGCGTCGACTTGGTGCCAAGTGTGCCGTGTGTTTTGCAACCCCTGCCAATACAGTTCGATTGCAGTTCACAGTATCGGTCACAAGGGGCTTAAGATAAAGTCGAATCGACGCAATCAGCGGCAACGCTTGTTCTGACGTAGCGCACCAGTGAATTACAGCTGACAGAAAGGTTTGTGTTGACAGACCAATCTGCTGTGGAATTTAATTTATTCTCCATGGCAGCAACCTCACACATGCGGCACTCGGCAAGCTACTTTGACACATAGCACTTAAAGAAAAACAACTTTTACAGCAGTGGTTCTCAACCTGGGGTTCGCGAACTCCCAGGGGTTCACGGAAAGATTTCCAGGGGTACATGGATGGCAGTTAAGTTTTCATGTATTGCTGTTTTTTAATATCCTATACCAGAAGAAACTACGTGCCGATTGAAAACTCCGCGTAGATTTTGCCTGATCCTGCGTTGTTGTGATGCAACAATGTGAAATCCACAGCTTTGCCAGCTAACGTGGGGGTTCGGGTTGATTGTTTTGTCACTCGCGGGTACTCAACGGGAAAAAGGTTGAGAACTTGGGTTCGCGGCAAAAACTTTTAACTTATACAATGCGATTACATTGCAAGCTTACCTGCTACCACCACGCTACAGTTTGGTAAACAATGCGCGGAGATTTCGCAAACCGCGATTATCGAAAACACATTATTTCATTCGACGTTTCGAGTTAATCATACTCATCTCCAGAAAAAAATGAAATACGCCGGTGATACAGGAAAACGAAGTTGCGGTTTTAAGGCATTAGTTACATTATTCGTTTTAAAAAAAAAGCGTTGTGTGCTAAATAACAGCAACGGAATAGATCAACTACCTACGTTGAGGTCAGGTTGGTGTTCCTGTATTAAGAGACTCGAGTTGCTGAGGTTTCTTTTGACCGGCGATTTTTCCTCTCCCAGCAATTCCCAGCATATCCTTAACACTTCCCAATATGTCTGGTTGCTTAAAATCAGATTAGTGCCTGCGCTTTACCAATATGTCTGGTTGCTTAAAATCAGATCAGTGCCTGCGCCACCAATGATTATACGCTTCGTAGCGCAGAACGACTTAGTATTCATTTATTCAAGTTACCAAATTTCCGAAAATCTGTCCAACGTAAGCAGATTCGCCGGTGCAAATTTCTTTGCAGACTGAATTTGGACCGCGGTCATTCTGTTCAATTCGGTCATTCTGTTCATCTTTATAGAGAAAAGTCTTCATCAGCTTATTGCTCTCGTGAATAAAACGAAACTGAACGCGAGCGAGCGAGTAGCGGTGTACGGATCTTTGCATTTCCCGATGAACTTCTTAAGAAATCTCATCTAGAGGGAAGACACCTGTTGATTATGTTTTTTTTTCGTAAATGAGTGAATGCGATCTTCATGTTCTTTGTTCAGATATTTCAAGTGACAGCGGTTCAGTTTTGTTTGGCGTATCCGATTTTGATCAACTTTCAATTTTCAAGATTTCTCAATGAATAGCAGCGTATATGCTATCGATTTTATAAACCCCGTCAAGTAGTACATAAACAAGATTTCTCTTTTTGTGGTCAGGAATGAAACTTGTCCACTAAGTACAGCTGAGTCCAGAATGAGTCGGTATCCGATATGACGTTGTTTGTATTCCAGTCTGACTTTTTTCCATTAGGACATACAAGTAAACAAAGATACTGGCACACTCCAATTCTTTGGCAAAAGTGATGCTTTTCTGTACGCTGTTGACGGACAGGGGAGTAGTCAGGGGGAAGCGAAAAGCGCGGTCACCCTTCTGAAATTTTGGATGGCAATTATTGAACTGTTAAGAAAGAGGTTGTCACGAACGTGTAAAGCCATACATTCATTCTAGTAGATATTTTTCGCCGCCCCAAATATTTTTTCTGGCAACGCGCATGGTTGAAAGCATCAGAGAAAATGTCCAGTGCACTCACGTACTTGAAAGCTTAGCTGATGCCCTGAAATTGTGTGCAGCCATCATGGAATAATAATTTTATAATAAGATTGGTGGTCAATATCAAAGGAATATTCGCAAGAAGACACTTGATATCAAACGACGCCTGGACACAGCCTCGCGAATTAGTTTGTTGTAGTTCATATACAAAACTGAATGTGTCTTGACTACTGTACAGTGATTACAAAGTGGAGCTAGGCCAGGGCATTTGACATCTCGTAGAAGCTTCGTGATTGAAACTGCAGCTGCGATTGTGGGTCTCATTAGGTGCTGGGCTTAATGTAGTGTGGGTAAACCGTACGATGATAGCGTGCTGGCCAATGTGGAGTACATGCGGTGATAATCGTCTCCTCAAAGGCAGTTCTTTTTGAGCGATCTATGCAGGAACTTCTTAAATTTCGTCAGATCCTTCAGATGGTTGCCACTGCCACTAGAGAAAAATTTCCAATCCAACATCACCAAATATACTGTATTCTATTAGAATAAGAGCTGATGATGCCTACTTCGTAGGCGAAATGTATATTCTGTAAGATCTTAGTGCCTGATTCTTTTTTGGGAAAGGATTTCTTTCGATAGGCAGTCACGAAATATATCTTCCATTTTTGACACATATTCGGTTCGATTGGGTATAACCACACCGTTGCCTTTGTCCGGCGTAGTTATTACAGTGCTGTTGTCTTTACGAAGAGACTTGTGCGCCTCCTGCAATTCTTGCCTCATATTAGAGTGATCGTCAATTTTTTGTTTGAGGAAGGCAGATATACTGTATAACGATTGTATCAATATAACGTTTTAAGCTTTAAATCCAGGATGTTTTTGGTGCCACGTGTCTCTTCGTTTCACTGTATGCCTTTTCATTTTCAACTTATTTATGGAAATTCCATCATTAACCATCTTGACGAGCTTTCACAGTGATTTGATAAGTACATACCAGAAAACACGGTTTCGCAACATCACGACTGGATAATATCGCCCTTCACTGTATCTCCGCCAATTTAGTGGATCATGCGATTTAGTGTTTTATGCATTTCCAATGTGTGATTTCAGGCACTTTCTGCAGGTTATTCGCTGCAACGTACTTGTTTGTGACTGCTTACAGTTGGTGTTATAGCCTGTTAGTCTACATCACGGCGATTGTTCGCTGTTTCCGTTCGCTCATGTGAGCGCTCAACCCTGTTGTTCGACGTCATTCTACACTTAACCATTTTCGCAACGTTACCCTCTCTTCACATTCCCGTTTATTGAAGAGTTCTGCATTTTAATATAATGAAGGAAACCAATTAAAGTTAGAGTTCTACTGCAGAGTTTTTGACGAATGAAGTGAGGAGAGCTATTATACCGCCTTGTTTCGGCTTGACAACCTCAAGACGTCAGGTCGTTTAGTTGGGAGACTGACCCGCACTCCTGCAACAACTAGGTTGACCCCTTAACAAGTAAGATTGTTTGAAACGCACACAACATCAGCCCCATACATCGCGGTCCAGGGCAGCAACCAGCTTATATTTTGGGATGGAGAATGACCAAAATTAATATAATTTCCTCCTGTATTATTTTCGGAGGGGCAAATCGATTGTGGCTAAAAATTTCGGGAGGGGCGATTCCCCGGTTGCTCGCTCTGGTTGCGGGGCTGCCGCGGCCCCTACACCAATTATCTTCTTGCATTAGAGTTAACTGAAGCATTGGATGATCTGTCAAGTGCCCGCGCGGTGTAAAGATTGCGTTTGATACCAAGAGAAGTCTTGCTGAGTTTAGGATTTCCATTGAAAATGAATGTCCCCGTTTCACGGCGGCTGCAGTGGTTGTGTAATGCCATTCGGAACAACCTGCTTGTGTAAAAAGGCATTTTCCACATTGTCATACAACAAACAAACATAGATCAGGGGTAGATGGGGAATAAGATCTTCAGGTTGCCATCTCCGAAATTAAACCTCGACTTGACTTGCTGTGTTCCAAACAAAGTGCCCGACATTCTCAATAGACAGAATAATTATCACACACATTGTATTTGCTTTTGTTATACATGTTGATGTTGTTATTTACACTGTTGTGCTCAAACAAATTTGTTTAAGTAAACTACAAAATATTTCCGAAAATATAGAATTACTAGCAGTCTGACAAAGCTATTTAGCTCAAAATATTCTGCAAAAACTCATGCTCAAAAAATGTGACTTTCGTATCCGTTTGTGGTCTTCAAAAATTTCGAATCAATAAGGCCTCTCTTTTGAACTCTACCCTTACTGCGTTACTCCTTCACCTGAATTATTGATTACTTCTCACGCACTCGGTGTGTCAGGCGTTCGTGTGACATAAGGAAACCTCGTAGGGATGACTACGTTCTAAACTTTGTTTCCAACGAAGATATTACAAAAATATGAGCATCTCCTGATGCAAGTAGTGACCACTTCTGCGTTCTTCTATCAGATGTGTGCTACTTGCTGCGTAAAAGTTGAATAAATTATTTGCAAATTGAAACCACAGTAAATTTATATGTCGCATTCAAAAGGGTTTTAGGTGCTAATGCGGCAAAAAATTTCCTTGTCGTTGCATGAACATTTTTTAGAATAGTCGGTGAGTACTCGTACAAGACAAGGGCAAGCAAGGTTTTCATAGGACTATGACCGCTTCCAACCCGTAGCTCTGCTCACGGGAAAGTGCCAACCTATTTACATCACGATACGTCCACCAAATTCTTTTAATGTGATGGAAGACGTGCTATTGTAATGATACTGCTTGCCTCTAAAGTGCAAACTTAAAACTGACCGGACGCAGCGCAGTCATTCACTTTACCTTAGTTATATTTTTGATTGCAGGGGAATTGGTAAGAGGGCATGTTTTGTGCAGAAGTAGCTCTTCACCAGCTTGTCTTGCCATCTCGCCAAACAATCAGCTGGTTTGTTCGGTTTCAGAGAAGCTACTGTTTTTCTGTGACATTACTTCAAATACAGTAAGTATGAGATTGTTTTTATCAATTACTGTTTTGTTTGTTTACCTCAGACACAACGTTTCAATCACAAAAGATACTCGACCAAATCAAAGTTTTACTCATGGTCATCTAATATATTCACTCAGTGCCTTTTTTGTACTGTAAGAACAACATTTCCAACGGCTTTAATAATTCATGTGTCCTACTTTGGCATTGATAAGCATAGCAACACCTGTGGGCATTGAATCTATAGTAAGTTGGAACAGATTTTGCAGTTCCTCATCATGATACCAAATCTGAATTATCCCCTATATCAGCTTTGAATTGGTTGTGCAATCATACTTTTGCAACCTTTTTTTGATTGCCTACACGTTTTCTATCGGATTGAGGTCTGGGGAATTGCCAGGCCACTCTAAAACACTTAACTTGCATCATTTTTGATGTGTGGCACCGCGCCAGATCCTGCTGAAAAATGCCACTTCCTTCGGGAAAAGTAACTCGGACAGTTGAAAGCAGATATTTGGTGAAAATTTCTTTGCATTTGATGGAATTCATCATTCTTCGACAGGGATTACCTTTCCCGTACCTTTAAAAGTAAAACAGCCCCAAAGCATCTTTTTCGGGTGTGTTTTGGCGCTTGCTCAATATGACCACTCTAGAGGGGTTCTCCCTTACTTCTTCGTACATGCTGAGACCGATATTTTTGAACTTAAAAATGACTTTTGTCAGAGAATGTAACCTCTCCCCATTTTTGTTGATCCCATTTCGTATGTTTCTTTGCCTACTGCAGTCTTTTCTTTTTCATAACTGGTGTTAAAAGTTGCTTTTTCTTGGGCCTTCTGGCAATTCTTCCTCTCTCAATCAACCTTCTTCTGATAGATGATGAATGTACATTCATCCCAGCAGCTGACAAATCTCTTTTAGGGTCTACAATGTTTTTTCTCGGATCTTTAACGCTGTTTCTCATTATCGTTTGGTCATCTCGAGCAGTCGTTTTTCTTTTTCTGCCGCATCTCCCCCGTCGTTCGATAGTGACGTCATCGTTTTTACTGCTCTTAATAATCCGGCCAGCCGTGGAGTTGGGTATTCCTATCTCCTTCCCATTCTCTCTCACTGACTTCTCAACATGTTTACTTAAAGTCACAATTACTACGTTTACACGGTCAGTTTTGCGTTGTCTCGTTACCGTATATGGATAACGAGTGGTCTGGTTCTGAACGTGATTTGCTGAGTCAGCGCCCTGAACGAGCCAATGCATTGGCCACCTCGACAGCAAGACGTCTCGTTATGAAGTGCACGTGGTCTCGTTCGCGCGGTGCCAGCCTAGCACCTAGCACGGCTAGCATTCAGTGCCTGTCTCCAGATAAGATATGACTGCACCGTTATTCTAACTACTAGTGTGTTGAGTTCAGTTTTACAAGTGTGCTACCAACATAATTACCATGCAGTCGACAAGGCACGTCGGCGTGGATGGGTACTTTTACAATAGATAGCAGTTTAGGCTGTGGGTTGGCAGTGTAAGTGTTAGGATTTCTTATTTTGAAGGCAAAAATCTTAACCAAATGTTCAGAAATCACCCCCTGCTAAAAACCGTTTGCCTCTGCATTTTACACGTCATTAAAGAAAATTGAGTGCAATCATTCTCTGCCATCACTGGTGATAGAAGCAGAAGATAGCCTACTACAGTAACTAAAATATACTTCTTGAAATGTAGGCTATCTGGCAGTTTTAGATATCCCTCAATATCTAGAAATAAAACATTACTGAGAAGTTGCTTATTCATTATAAAGGCTGAAAGCTGTGCACAACATATGATAAGAAGGTCTGTTTAAATGCAAATATATATTTTAAATAGGCTACTGATCAGCTGGAGTGGCTTGGCAGTGTTATTGTTAGGAATAATTTTTTTGAAAGTAAGACGCTTGTGTGTTGCACTAATCTTCATAAATCAGGCTTGCAAAAATAGGGCAACTTTCTGGCATCAGTGGTGATAGTAGTAACAGACATATAATTACTTCACTAGCTCCTTGACAAAATGTCATAGGATATATTTAATATAACAAATACTGAATGTTTTGTACTCATGTGACTTTAGGCTACATGTTTAAGTATCAGTTTTTTTAATTTATTCTGACTGATGAAAAGTTCCACCTAGGCACTTGCAGACACATGCAATATGAAGGGGTAATCTCCAAAAGTTTTTCAGGATTGTGCTTAGGAAACCTCTATGAAATTTGTATGCCTGTAACTTTGCATATGTGACATCAACGCATAATGTAAACGTCAGTGCACGTCTGCTGTGGATGGATTTTACAGGGTACAGCACGATCCATAATTCACAGCACCAACTTCATGAGAGGCATGAACAGCAATTGCCAAATTCGTGAAATCTGTACATCAATGTGCATGCTTTCAATCTCCATGCAACCCTTCGTTCACTAGCCTGCACGGTAGATGTTCACCGACGCGTCTGCCACACGTGAATGACTTCAGACATGTAAACCGAACGGTTCAATGACGTTAGAACGGGCTGTCCCGTTTTGGCGGACCGCCGCTTGACATGCAAACGTAGTAATTTTGTGCTTGCTTTCTGGGAGTTAAATCCATTCTCAAAAGAAGTGAATTATCAAAAGTAACAAAATACAAGAATGGTATTTAAAGTAGAGTGCTAATAATTAAGCTGAAATATTCTAAATAAATTATCAAATCTGCAATACTAATGACAGATTACTGTAGGAATGCATATTAATGCAAAACTACATTGCATAATAGCATAGAAACTTAAATGATTTGAACCAACCGTCAAAAAAAATAAAAATTCCAAAAAAGTCGACTGTCCCAAGTAATTTGCACACCCCTGTAGGTGGACCGGCACTGAGTACACTGAACTCGTAAACACGAGTTTTAGGCGAAGTGAAAATTGTTGATTGCACCATGCTCAGGAACGCATTTGACCGAAAACAATTTCAGTAATGCCCATGCGGGCATTAATCTCCAGGTTCAAAGAATTCATACTGGTAAACACGGAGCCAAGATACCACAATTTGTCCATCGTAGACAAAGCGCCACAGTGGATCTTGATCGCTGGTGGTATAGGAAAACATTCTGATAGAGCAACGTTGTCTTTCTCAGGCTGATTGACATGCCAAAAGTGAAGCAAGCAGTTAAAGAGGTCCTACGTCACTTCATCAGACTGAGAGATCAGAGCGGCGTCATCTGCATCTAAAATTTAGCGCAACAACGTTCAAAGAACCGTGGTCTTGTCACGAAGGCAGTTAAGACTGAAAAGGTGCTCACTCAAACGCGAGTGAAGCAAGATACTAGAAGTATCAAGAAATGCGAAGCGTAGCAATGCTAAAAAGAAAATGTTAAACAGAGCAGATGTAAGAGAGCATTAAGCAATGGCCTAGCCAGCCCAAAAATTTTTGGGGGGGCAAAATGTTTGATTTATAGGCGAATAACACTATTTTGTTTAGAAAAACGCCTCTCCAAGCACAAAATGACTGTATTTTCTAAAAATTTGGGGGGCATAGCCACATGAAGCAAACATAATGAAATTAATGCTGATAGGAACAATTATTGTTGATGTTGTGCTACCTCTGCACAAATTTTCACGCATTACTATTCGTTTGTTTGCCTACGGTCATTCACAAGAAGAAAAAATAATCGAAAAGTAGCTCTTGACGGGTCAATCACAAAAAGCCTCAAATCCGCTAAAAGTTTTTTGAAAGTGGAAACCACAGCGATAACGGGAACAGATGTTTTCACGATGGAACTGAAAAGGTTAAGATGGAACTTATAAAAAACAACAAAGCAACAAATTCATCCAGCAAAGCATGGTTTTTTCTGAACGTGATTTGATGAACGTAATAAAAACATGACTGCGATTTGCTGTGCTTGAACGGGTAACTGTTATGATTTGTTTGAAAAATACTATTTTAAGTAAACCTTCACTTTTTGATTCTTTCACTGCATGCTCGTGACGAAATGAGGTCGAAGAGAAATTTAGAAGATAATCGTTTCATGGTTTTTCCTTTCAGGCAAATATATTCCCACTGGTTGTGCCTTGAAACCCTGTATATTTTAAGTTCACTTTGCTGGTGTATGTCAAATGCCACTCACCTTCTAGTTAGATTCATAACGATTCAAAAACGCATCGCAGAATTTTGCTTACCACAAGCATATGCGCCGCAGATTTTAATGCAACACATTTCCTGGCAGGTGTTGTGCGAAATTGGCGTGAAGAACATTTCTTGTGGCCAGTTCATTGACGAAGAGCATTTTGCCACTGTTTCTCTGTCAGGCTTAACAAGCCTATGGAATGTTGGAACAGGAAACTGCATCTGGAAAAACCAGTCGCAGCACGGTGAACTTTATGTCGACTTGTGCAAAGCGTGAAGAGCAATCCAAGAATGATTACAATATTCTTCAAATTTCCAGGTCACAGCTTAACGAGCATCGCGTGTAGAAATTCTTCAGCGTTCTCGGTCGGATCATCTATATCGCAAGTAGGTTTATCATAAAGGCGCCAATAGTTTTTTCTGGCCGTCACTTCTGATAAATGCAAATTATTTGAACCGGCCTCAACGTTGTGCTTGGCAGCGGAAAGGCCCTCGTTTTTTTTCAGAAATGCGATGTAACTTTTACAAATTGACGACAGTCAAAGTTTTCGTGACTCCTCCCGAAAAATTGCTAAAATTTTGCAGAAAAGCTTTCGCATTCCAAAGTTTAGATATAAAATGGATGTATATTTGTCATTTTTTTGTCAACACAGCGATGGTTCGCTTTTTGTTGCATTCACGTAATGACCGTTTGCTTATGGTTTGTTTATGAGCGTTTGACTCAATGCAGTGCATCAAGTCATTAGAACAGCAAAAATAAATGAACTGTTGTTGCTGTCCTTTTCAAAGGTGCGCGAATTTCGATTTCATGAAAAAAACGCGGAATTTAAGGAAAGTTGGAAATCGGATTTAGATGAAAGACTTATGCATGCCAACCCCGAATGGAAACAGCAGGGTGTGCTTCTGCCATTTCTTTCATGAATCGTTTTTTTTGTTTCGTGCTATTTTCTTGATTTCTATTATCTTTGTGAATGATGGAGAGTTGTGAAAAAATATGTTTTGCGCTGATTAAATTTAGACTCGTTTCCATGAATTCTGAATGTGCTGGCCCGCAAATGAATTTCAAAAGGTTAATATTTAGCTTTTCGTTAAATCGCATTCACATGTGGATTGTGGACCACGTGAGAAGTTGTTGTTTTAATCAATTTAAACTTTGTTAAACTCAGAGGAAAAATCGATCAAACTGCAGCCACTAGCAATATCGAATGAGATCAGCTGCGTTGCAGCCTGGGAAGAAACGATACTGCCTCCGCGATGTGTGTGAATGAACAACTGATCTGGTTTTCAGAACCTGTTCCTTTTCGCTAATACGTGCAGGATATATAATAGATGCTTCATGAAAAAGATATTTTGAAAAATGTCTGCTTATCACGGTTGTGCAACAAAATCTGCAGTCCTAAAACTGGTCGTTGTTATGCATTTAACAAAGCAAGCTTCGCCTTCCGTAGTGAGGTTCACTAAAAAAAGTTTTTGTTTGTGCTTCCGTGCGAACCGAGAACGCGCAAATAAACTGTGTTTGCTTTCAGATGCTGGCGCCGCGGGGCAAGTCCTTTCATTGCTGTATGTGGAGCCAGATTCTACCCCGAGGTGAGTCATGGGCTGGCGTCTTGCCACTTTTACTGAACGTGATGTGGAACAGCTAAAAAGTTCGTGCGGATACAACGTAAATGGAGTTTCCGCTGTTTTTGACATTTCCCCTGTACTTGTGACACATATTTTTCCGTAACATTGCTCACCTTCGCTTCCAGCAAAACCTTCCCTCCTCCTCCCTGCTTTCTCTTCTGCGCAACGGACCGCAACTTGTTCGCAATTAATGTGGAAAGTCGGGACGTGACTGTTTGTCGATTTCCTGAAGATGGTCAGGATGGGTCACTGATCAAGCAAGCAATATTTTCCGCGGATGTCCCGAATAATAAGGCAAGGAATGAGAAAAATGTTTGTATTTGTTCGAAAGTCTGTTTGCAGGTACAGCATAAGACTTGACATACATGAAACTATTCCATGACTATTGAGACCAATTCATTTGAGACAACATTCATTTCAGACCACTTCATTTGAGACCACGATCATTTGGGACCACGTTCTTTTGAGACCACGTTTTTGTGAGACCTGTTCATTTGAGACCACATTCACATGAGACTTTTTTCATTTGGAACCACGTTCAGTCGAGACCACATTCATTTGAGATCACATTCGTTATACGTCACGTTAAAATAAAGCTGTTTTGGTTTACTCTGAATCACATTTTTATGATTTACCTTCTACGTCTTTGCGGGAGACCTGAAGTTTTGCAAGGTGACTCTTCATTTGAAGTTTTGCAAGGTCCGTGTCCAAAGTGACTCACGCTGGGTTGTAAATGCACTCGAACTTTAAAACACCGCAGAGGCAAGAAAACTCTTCATACCTCGGGTTTAGAAGGGAGCATTACACCTCTGAAACGTCAATTTGTTAGATCAAGTCAAAGAATTATATGTTTTACGTTCCTGCCCGTTTCCTTTATCGGGGCGCCACAGTAGTTCCAGTTTTTAACTGAGAAATGAAAGACGAGAAAAGAAAAAATGCCTTTTAACGTTGGTCGAAATAATCACAGGAGAAAACGAGTCTCACATGAATGTGGTCTCAAAAGAAGGAGTCTCAACTCAACAAGTCTCAAATGAATGCGGTCTCATCAAATGAATGTGATCTCAAACGAACGAGTTGCAAACCAACAGGTCTCAAATGAACGTGGTCTCAATTGTCTGTACATCACATAAAACCTGTTCCGTAAGCGGAAGTCTCGGTGCTGTTTGGCCGCGATCTCGGTGACAGAAGCACTTGCTTAAGTTCAGAAGGTTTAGCATTAATTCTGTGCATTTCTTTTAAATCATGTCGGTTACGAATGATCGGTCACTACAGATGCACTTTCTCTATGGTTGTATGCAGTTTTTCCAGTCTTCAGCCAACACGTTTGTCCACATTTTTCGCTCAAGATCTGATACTCAAGCCGTTTTGTTTCGAACGCTATAAGCTTAAGGCAATTTCTTAAATTAGTTTTTCTTCTCAAGAGTTGGACTGCGCACGTTTGACGTGGCTGGTACCATACTTGTACTTTTCAAACAATTTGGTTGATTCTGAATCATCTCTGTCACGGCCAGGAGTTCAGTCTGGGATGAAGTCGAAATGTGTTTAGACCCCACATTCCCAATTCTTACAAGTGCGAACTTGTTTGCTGAAAGGAGGTTGTACAGTTTGCAAATAAGCGAAAATTTTGCGGTTAGCGAGTCCAAGTGCCCCAGTATAAAGATTGACGAACAATTTTGAAGAAACAATTATTTTGGTTTTAAAGTTTTGTACTGGGGCACTTGGACTCGATAACCGCAAGGTTTTTCGGTGTCCTGGGTGCAAGGTTTCACTTGTTTTGTTTTATGAGTAAGTACGGCTCTAGATCATTAAAATGCTTCTTGGCCAGTTGTTTCTATCTATGTCGCCGATAGCTTCGTCTTGTGCGTGTTGGGGCGTGTGTAATTGCCTCGAGTATGATGAAAATTCGCAAGTGTCTCACTTTGTTTTCTATGCGCGCTAAGCCGTGCCGTGTGGGTCTTGCGGCTGAAATCAATAAAACTGTCAACTGTCAAAGTTCAGATTGCGAGGAGCCGGCCGCGTGCAGTTTTCCGAAAAGTATGTTATTGTTGTGTCAGAAGTAGATGATGTCATTAGTAAAAATATAAAATGATCACCCTATCACATTTCGTTTTTGGTGACTGCTGTGGCGCTTGTTATACAAGCTAATTTTAAATTATCTTCGTCAATTTGCACTTTGTTATGCATTGTGCTGCCTCACCCTCACACAACTGCAGCTGATAATGAACAGAGTGGCCAGGACTCGCAAGTCACGCCAAGACGTAAACTTACTAGCCATCATTGAAAAGCACTGGTATGCGAACACCGAATTTTTACTAAGTTCATACTAGACCAACAAAGGCAGCAACGAAGCAGCTGTGTGGAGAAAACGTAACATATGTAATGTGAAAGCATTGCCTGAATATTCCCAACTTTTCAGTTGTCTATCGTCTACTCTTTGGCGTAAGTGTCAAACTCTGAACCGCAGTGTAATTATATTTGGCCCGCGAAGCAATACCAAATAATTACTAGGGTTGGTTCGCCAATATAGCGCATGTACCAGTAAAACTTGAAATCCCAGAATGGTCTGCTAGTGTTTAAGCGCGTCAAACCATTTATTTTTTTATTTGAAATTCAATTTTCTTGTTTGTAATGTTAGTTGTATATTCAACAGAATTAAGCTTTGCTTGCTCCAAATTCAATGTACAAGCAAAACTCGTTTTAATACCTATGAAAAGCTTCATTGATAATACCTGGAGGAAGATTTTTTCAATAAATATCAATGTTAGCCCGCGGTTTTGTCCAAGTTTTTAATTTTGGCCCACTGTGTATGTGAGTTGGCACCCTATTGTATAGGAAAATTACTTTATGCCAAATTTGTCAAACTACTTCAAGCCTTCGTCGCTCTGCTTCGGTGGTTAGTTCTGTCTTTGCTTACAAAGGATAAAAAAAATTGTTATTTTTGGTACACCTTGGCAAGCGTTGAACGGAAAATGGCTGAACGTAGGTGTTTTTTTAACTCAGTAAGGCACTGAACTAATTAAAATAAGTATACGTTTTTACGTTAGCCGCATCTCACTTTGTTTATGTTGATGTTCGCAAGTGCGTTTGACCACCTCGGTCCTGTCCATGTTTAAATAGGGTTAACTTTTCCTCTTGAATTCCAGTCATGTTCTCCAACCTGAATGCATGTCGTTGACATTCTAGGTATATTGCGCCACCGTGCGGATGTTTAAGAATACGATTGAGATTTTCTCGCTCAGCTATCCACAGGACGGATCGTCTGTCGACATATCGATTGTTTCAAAGTAAGTGCACGATATCGACGGCAAATATTTTTCACAGCAGTTTGAGTTCGAAGTCTGGATTCTTCCAGAATTACATTCGGGTCTCATTTTCGCCCAAAAGCGAAAATCTGGCGTACTGATCAGACTGTGCAGCTGTTTATCGAATAAGTACTGTCTTCTTGCGTCTTGTTGCTGTTTTCAAATTATGTCTATCAATTACCGCCTTTACTGCCTGTTGCCTTGCTTTCGTTGGATCCTGTCAGTCACTGCTGTGGAGAAGAGCATCGCAACCAATAAGCATGGCAGGCCAGTAGTCACGAGGGGGCATCCGGGGGAATTGCCCTCCAATATTTTTGTTCTAACCCAATTTTTTTGTGTCCAGAATTTTTTTTATTTCATTCATCAAACATATAATAAAAACAAAAATCTTGCCCTCCCTATACGGGCCTGAAGCATGGTATGGCTTAAACTGCAGTAGAGTTCTTGTCCTATGATATAAAAAGTGCGGCTTTAAATCTGTGTTTGACTTACGCTAGTTTCTGCTTCGCTATTCTCCCCCACCCCCAAGTCTCTGAAGAAGTAACAGGTAATTGGCGCATCGGTAGCCAAGAACTGCAATCACCAATTTCAACAACATAATGTCAAGGTAGTGCTCCCTTCCCTGGATGCTTGCTCATGTTTGTGCAGAACTCCAGTCCTGCCGACGTCAGCCCTCTGTTCTCAAGCTAAGGTTTCAATTAAAAACAAACCATCCGGTGACCAACCCGTTACGTTCCAGAAGAAAATAAAAAGCTCAGGTTACTCGACCGCACCCAGGTACAAACTTTTGCGTTTGAGTTGCTCGTCAGGTATTAGCGCTGTACGCACCGCCAGCATATTTTTTTACTTCCAGGATGACGATGTTTAAACCGGTCACATCACTTTCGGGGAAACCAGCGCCTACAAAGCATCGCCCAGTCAAGAGCACACTAGAACATTGTAGAAGTAGCGAAGCTCCTGATTGGTCAGATCGAATTGCAGTTCAATCTAGCGGAACCCTTTGCGCGTTGTCATGCTTGGTGAACAGCATCGACGTTAGCTGTTAGTTACTAATAGTTGTGGTTTGGTTGACTTTAAATTTATGGGTTAATTACACAAAATATAAATAAATCCAACAGCTGTGATGGCTGAAAGATGAGCATACTGATATTTTGCAGATAACGTCTTGGTCAAGTCTCAATTTTTGTTTTCGGCTTGTCACAATAATTCGCTCTACCGTTTTGCTGTTGCCTGCCTCTTAAGACACTCGTTTATTTATCGTTATATGTGATTTTAACAGTATTAACATTGTGCTTGTACTGAAGATGTGAAGGTGGATGAAATAAATAACTAAAACGAATTTAAACCAGACTTTGAGCTGCGCACTGAACCTGCAGTTTCTCATCGCATGTGATATAGCGCCCTAGATTTAAGATCATTATATGCAAAAGTTTTCGTGCACTCAAAAAAATTTCGTGCACCCAAGTGCTGCATGTATGATTCTACTTTGCAGCTCGTAACAGCCATGTCACGTTTTGTCTTTCCAACGCCACCGCTCAAATATGCAAGTTACCAATGGCTGCCAACAACATAAAGTTCAAAGTCGTTGCAGGTCAGTTACTTGAGTAATTTTTGCATCTGCGCCGTGTTCATTTTTAAACCACACAAACTGTACAATCTACTGGTAGTGATTTACAGGAATAATGCTGTAACTTTGCAAAAAATCTGTACTTAAAATAATTTGAGTGCGAAGCCGTTTGTTTAACAGTTAGAAGAACAAGAAATTTTCAGCGAGATGTTTAAAAATATGTTAAAGTTTCAGTTTTGACAGAAGTCTGTCAACTCTGCAAGTTTATCTGAGGGAAAGCGGCAGAAACAAAACCAAACTTCTCTTTAGTTCACTTTTGCGTTCAGACCAAAATGCAGGCAATTTTCTTGCATTTGAAATGCTCAAGTTCAGCATGCGGCAAAGGCACCGTTGATTTGTTTAGGGCACAACAAGCCTGTTCTTGGATCATCTTGGTCCAATGACAAAGACCTTTTATTAACGTTTTCTGCCGACCGGCAAGTGAAACTGTGGACCTCACCGTATACCGGAGAGCCTGTTCTTACAATGGAAGTTTTGCTAAATAGCTCTAAAACGTCAAAGGTAGGTCTGAAGCTTTATTTGTAAGTAGTTCTTTGCTCAAGCGAAGTCATTCTGTTGACAAAAACTTTGTGTATGGAAGCACTCCCGATGTATGTTTCTGTGTCTTTTGTACGATTTGCTTTAAGCGATTTTCAACAAGAGTAGGTCAGATATGCTGAAGCGAATACTAAAATACATTGCTTTGAAGGATTTGAGAAAAGTTTAAAGGTGCAACAATGAACTGCAATCCTAAGTGCCTGTACCGACTGCTGTATCAATATAAAGCCTGAGATGGTTCTAGTTCTAAGCAGACGTCCGAACACGGGTGCTTTGGCAATACTGTTGACATTTTTAAGTGTACTTTTCACTGGCGTTAATTTAGAGCGCAGTTCTTCGAGTTTTCTGTCAATATTAAATCTCCATTTTTATTGAACTCCAATTGAAGATTTGTAGCTTTCGTTTTTTGGTAATGTTGCGAAGTATTTTGCATTTCTGCTCTCGGTGATGCATCAAAACAAGTTTTCGGAAAGAAAAAAAATTAGGTGTTTTTGCAACGCAAAATGACACCAAGGCTTTTACTTCTGGAAAAACTTCACCTTCTCAATGACTTTCAACTGCTAATGTTTGTTTGGGCCCATACATGGGTATTGTTTGGGCCCATACAATGGTTATATATATACCCTTGAACTTTTCAAAATTTTGTTTGTCAATCTGCTTTCATCCAACGATTTAAATCCAATGATTGGACAGTGTTTTGGGCCACTTTTGTGTACTGCAGTGTTGCATTATTGGCAGTTTTACTGATTGGAAAGTGTGCTGTGTCTGGGTATTATAAGCATTTCAGCCTTGTAGGCAATTATGCGACTGCTTCTTGAATTAATAGCTTTTTGTACCAAACTTCGTTCCCTATGCTATCCTTGACATGAGGGAACAAAACTTGTTACTGAGGTCAATTTGAAACGTTTTCGTGTAGACTGCAAGCAACTTTGTTGGGGCCAGTTTCTATTACTTGGACAAGTTCATTTTAGCCGCGGCAAACAACTCGTTGATCATGTACAAGTATGCCTTACACGAAGGTCCTAAAGATGATGTGAAAACGTTAGTACCATTTCAGTTCCTTTATTCGTTTGCTTTTTATCAACTCAGTTTTCTGACCATTTGCTGTATTTTTCAGGTATTTAAATCAAAACAAGTACAAAGCGGTGTGCAAGCGGCCAATGGCATCAGCGCAATCAGTCACTTGCTTTGCAGCTCCGAATAACTTGTTTTCTTGTGAGTCATCGTAGATTTGACAGACCGCTGCGTCGCTTGTCTGGCTGCACAAAAACAGACGTTTTAATGTGCCATTGATTGTTTGTCAAATTCTGTTTAGGTCTTCAATCGGTAAATCTGCATGTTGTTTTTGGTAGACATGCTTGAGTTTGTACTAGCAGTTCTTTTTATAAGATGTCGATCGAAATATTCGTTTGTGCAAGGTGAAATTTTGAAAAAAGAAGCGCACGCCCAAAGTTACTTTTACCTGCCAAGCCGAGAAAAAACATAAAAGTATCCAAGATCGTTACGATCAAAAAGCCAACATCTTACCTTGTGTTTGCGACATCATCCTGAATACTGCGAAATCACAGCAACTTATATGCGTTTGTTTTGCTCTTTATTTAGTAGATTTTCGATTTTGTTTAATATATCTATTTTGGTTATAGTGTTTACGCTTCAACGAGCTTGTTAGCCGTATATCAAGCACGAAGCTTCAACCAGAATTTGGAGTTTTTAAACGTATTAAAACACTTTGACACTCTTTTTTTCAACAGATATAGTTTTAGTATGTGGGTCAGACCGAAGCTTAGATGTCTTGGATATGAACACTGCTCAGTGTGTCCACAAGTACAACGACGTTCACACAAGGGCTCCACATGTTCTGAAAATGGCGACTGTAAGTTAGAAGCAGAATTGCCTGCATTAAAGAAAATAAGATTACGCAAGAATCTTAACTGATGCTTTTCAAGTTTCATTTTCGTTCTACGGCATACGCTGTGTATATTTTTTTCTGTTTTTTCGTGCAGTGACGTTACGCAGGTTGCGAGTTATTTACAGAGATACAAATTTGCTTCTGGTTGAATTATTTGTAATGTTTGATATTGCCTTCACCCGGTCTGATTACTCGGTCTTCATTGGGTACTGATCTTTCTTCCATAGCTCCTACGCTGAACCATCTTTGTCGCGCGTAAGACAGTCACGTAATGAGATAATTTATTTTGTCCCACCATAAAAGCGTTTGGGAAACAAGATTTTAGCCAGGAATGGTGGAGGTAGGAATGTATTCGGTAGCGTTCTTCAGAAACTTATGACATCTACCGGTTGGTTCTTTTACAAAGCCACTAAGCGCTCGGTGTCACCAGCGAGTCGCTTTAGAAAACTTCGCGTAGCAGCTTAAGTTTTAGAGATATAGAGATAGGTACAGCTCTTAGGTTTCTGTAAAGAGGGGAGGGTGATGTACGTTTTCCGTCGGCTTATGCCCTGCCGTTGCGTCCGATTTTTTCTGGCATCAAAGAGGTTGCTGGCTTCCGTGTAGGAAATCCGTGTGGAAGCTTGTGCTGAACTACAAGCTGTTGTAACTGATAGTAAAGATGTGCATATTTCGTGACTAAACTGAGTGTGGCAACACCACAACGAACCGTTATTGACTCGATACCTACGAGCTCGGGTAGAAATCTTACTAGTGCTTACCCTTTCAAGTCAGTGGTAATGAGCGGTGTTACATTGACAGACGGATCTCATCAGCTTGTTATAGGCGCCGCGACTCCGTATTAGTTGTGACAGTGCTTCGCAGCTCTGGTCCGTAGCCCTAATTTTTTTGTAGTGCCTGGAATTTGACCTTTTGTAAGTCACGCCGAAGTCGTACCAGCGAAACTTGACCTGCCAGTAGTGTGCATTCACGCGCAACTAGCAAATAGCACAGCGACGGCGTGACTTACTTACTGGTTTCCTGTGCGTGGAAAGGCAAGTCAAAAATCGTTCTAGACATTACGCGAGACTGTTCGCGTGCAACTTCTGTCGACAGCTCCATGGAAGAGTTCTTCTTGTTTTTGTGATTTGCAATCAGTAATTTTTCACTTTGATCTTTTTTTCTTATTTCCACCGATAACTGAGTTTGTCACCAGTGGCCCCTCAAAGGTGCGAAAATGCGCAGTGCCACCAGACCTTTTGCGCAGTGAACCCTTTTACCGCTTGAAACGCTTCACTAGTTGTGTGTCTATGACATGGTTGCGCAAATGCATGCGCACTAAAACAAACATTTGCTCACTGTAAAATTTTCTTTGATTTCTTTTTTTCTTGGAGCACTGTTTGTCACTATAGTATTCATTACTGCGCAGGGCTCGCCGCTGGTGTCCAGTGCTTCATGTGACTTGTATCTCACGGCTGCGTCATCGGATGGCGTAAAGTTGTGGGATCTAAGGACGCAAAGGTAACTTTTTAAACGCGCACCAGAAGTTCGCTTGTATCTTCCGTATTTACTATGGACGAGTGGTGTAAGTTTTGTTCAGGTGTAGTGAATAGAAATTAATGCATTCATTATCAAGCGGAATCAGAGTTGCGTTGGGCGCAATTGTTACCTTACAAATCTTTTGTTTATTTACAAGTCTTTAAACCATCTTAAAAACACGATTTGAATAAGAGATGATGATGCCTACATCGTAGGCGAAATATATACTCCGTAAGATCTTAAAGTGTCTGATTCTTTGCTGAGGAAGGATTTCTTTCCATAGACAGTGATCTTAGAAACACAATTGGAATAGTTTTGATACTGCTATTTTTTCTTGTTGTGAGGTTGATTCCAAGAAATTTTGCCTGAAAATTCCAACAAGATTTTGATATTGGCAGCAGATTTGTCAAAGTCGCAACCGGGTTTTAATGATTTTATGGTAGACAATGTTGTTTAGTGGAAAACAGCACAAAACGTATGACTTTTGTCCATCCTGCTTTAGTTTTATGAAACGCAGATGTAAGCGAGACCCCTGAATTGCACAGCAACGCTTTTTTTGCTGAAGAAACGTAGTCCTCGACAAAGTAAGATTGACCAAAACATCTTTTCCGTAAAGGCAAAGAAACCCGAGTTTACAAGAGATCCATTTTCTTATGTCGCTTTTTCTCACCAGCTGTGTTCGAAAGTTCCACAACCACCTTTGCGTATCGAAGTGTGACGTCGCTTTCAGTCCGTGCGGACGATCTATCGCTACATCAACTGACGAAAAGTCGGTGAGTGGATACAACACATGTTGCTGCATTGATGAACTAACGTTTCTCGACAGATCGGATTCTATGTTTTACTGGAAGACAGATATTTCAATCATATCTTCTGACATAAGTAAACTTTTGTGTTGGTGTAGCTTATTGAGGCAATTCCTGTATTTTCGTGCAAAGTGATTTATACTTCTGGATACAAATATGTCGAAAACTGCTGTGCTTTCTTTAAAGTTGCTTTAAGCACATACGTCATTTGGCTTTTCCTGTAAACCACCCAACTTAGTGCGTTGAGCAGTTTTCGATACATCGTCATTTCGACGTCGTTTGATGGAGCTGGTCGCTCTTCACCTCCAACACTTTCTTTTGTGAAACAGCAAACTATTTACGAAAACTATCAGTTTGTTTCAGCACAACAAGATATCGTTGTACATTTGCCAAACAGAAATACTTTTTTCCCAGTACGTGAAGGTAAATTACAAAAACATGTGAGGAGCTCGAACAAACATTTCGCAAACCTGGTTTTGCAGCTAACAGTGCTCTGTGCCCAACAAAAAGCGGATGAAACAGCATTACTTCGCTTCTTACCATCATTTCTCCAAACGCCAACTGTTGATACGTAAACGCAACCACTGATCAATGCCGTTTTCCCTACGCATTCACCAACTCTTATGTCTACGACTAATATTCTGTAAACTTAAATTTCCGCGTTGACAATCATAGCAACTTCACGCTGAAAAAGAACGTCGCCGATTTTCCTGACCGTCTTTGTCCCGCACGTTTTGCTTCATTGCAGGTTTACATCTACGACCTTCGGCATCACTTTCCCTCGCATGTTTTGAAAACAGACGAGAAGGTGACCGCCTTAAGCTTCACTGCCGGTTCGACGCAGGTTGGTTTCGCCATGAATTTCGAAGACGTTTTCTCAATTTATTTATTAATTCGGGTTGCAGTTCGCGTTTATATTCCGCGAAGAACAATTACTGCAACGGATTCTTTTCTTGTTACATCCGAGTTCAGTAATTGTGTATTGAAGGAACATAACTCAGCGATGAGCCAATGCGAATGCCATCTCGTTTTGAAGTAAAGTATTTGCGTTCTGGATCTGAAGTTGTTCAAGCAATGGTGTGTTAACGAAATATTGTCCCATGGTTCGATGCCTACAAGGTTTCACACGTGAAAAAGCCATTTTCTACTTTGAAATGCAGCGTTCTGTTTCGGCTTTGTCTGTGGAAAAGACACTTGGGGGGATTCCCCATTTTGCCTGGAAGATGATTGTGCTGCTTACTTGCTTTCAGGATTGCTCACTTTTTTTGGTAACAAAAGTTGTTTTAAATCAAGTTCTTGCAAGCGTCAACGTGGCGAGGTTTTGCTTAAAACGTTCTTTACCCATCCAAGTTCATTTCCGAAAAATTCTCATGTTTCGAAATTATGTTATCGCATTTTGCGTTGTACGTGAAACTAAAGACCACCACGGCTGTGTTCTGTTGCTATGTACAATCTGAGCTTTTCTGGTTCGTGCACCAAAAATCATCTTTACGATATCGCAAAGTAGAGCTTCAGAATCATCTTCAAAAGCACCGAAAATTTTTCGAAGGCAAACTTAGAACACCAATAGGCCAATCGAAGTCAACTTACGCTTCGTCTTGGCCATGTTTTTAGTTCTTCTGATCCTTCCCATTTTCATTCGAAAGTAGGCCTCCGATGGAAAAAAACATCTTCAGAAGAAAAGTCGGTATCTGTCAACAGACGAAATTACTTTCGATAAACCTAGCAGCTCACCATTCAGGCTGCCTACCGGGAAAATTCGCGGAGTCTCGGTGACCTAATCCTCCATGGATAGAGGGTGAAATGCCTCGTGTTCTGGCGTCCCTGTCTTTTACACACATGTTGGCAACGTGGCAATACCAAATAATCTGGCAAGAAACGGGGGTTCAATAACCTATTGTAGAGTAGATTTTGTGCTTGTCTAGTGTCACTGCTAGCCTGGCGACTCATCTGTCAAACATTTCTACCTAAATTGCAGCTTATTGCCGCTGCGGAAACGTCGCGAATATACACGTGGAGTGCACAGTGACATGTCCGCTGCACCGAAATGGATAATTGTTTGGAACGACGCACTTTGCTCAACTGCATCGCCACATCACAAATGATCTTCTTGTTCTACGCACTGACAGAAGCATTTACTTGTTTTCCTGCTTTCCCCCTGGTTTTACGTAGTTTTGTGTTCTGCTTTTATTGTCATAAAATATTGTGGCCTCTTGTCTGTTGTGGTGTTGGTTGCCAAAATCGAATTGCTTTTCATTTTGACTCGAAACTGTTTTTCTTTGCTTAAACGCCTGCGATTTTTCAAAACCCACAAAGAAAACGTTTTTGCGCTGCATCAGCTACTTTTTAACATTGCGATAAAACGTTCGCTTGGTGAAACGATCAAAATTCAACTTGCATTTCTATACCGAGAACACACTGCACGAGCATAATACTATCAGAGGTGCTCGGTGTCACTTTTTTTTACTCCTGCTCCGGGGCTCATTGAAAATTTGCTCTCCGACTGCTGTTTACACTCTGAAAACTTGAAACCAAGAAATAAAATCACTAATTATTCTCACATGAACCAAGTCACGTCCAACTCTTTCCCCAGGAGTGCTTTAGCCTGCGCAAACAAAGCTCCATGGGCTACACTTAAAACACTTCACACGATTTTATTCACACAATTAAATGATATCCCTTATATTACAAACTGGCAAGAATAATAATACCATGTTCAGGAATAGCCTGAGATAAACTGCATTTGTGATAGCATGGCTGAAACTGCAGGGTTGTTGTTACATTTTATTTTCACTAAAAACAACAAATTGTGATTACTGCTTAAAACAAGAGCGTAGAGGCACAACCTCCAGCAACAGACGCAACTACCAAATAAAAACAAAAATCATCCTCGGCAGCCTGCATCGTTCACTGTTCAATTTAACCAAGAGAAAAGAGCTACAACAGCCATCTAACTACTGTATTAGCTTATCAGAGCGAATTTAATTTTATAAAAAGCTAATTACCCGGATCCTGTGAAAACAGGAAATTTCACTCCGGGTCTGGTGTTCTATCGTAATTCCAGCTCCGACAGAGATCGTCGCAGTGTCCGGCTGGAGTCCACTCTAGCTCGGTGATCACCCCTGAATAGTATGTCACGCTTTGCAAGTCAAGTTGTTTCAAAAATTTTTTTCAAGGCTTCGTGTAGAGGTATTCCAGAGAGTTTATACCGAAGGGGCCAAGTGAAAGCATTTCAAAAAGTTTTCAACAGCAGCGCGAAGTCAACCATATGTGCTATTTTAGGAGTATCGGTTCTTTGTCTTGGAAAGTATCTAATCGAATCATGTTGTGTTCATGAGAATGGAAGTTTGTTTTGTGGAAAAGAATTTCGCTGAATGCTTTGCACAACTGAAAATACGAGAGTTAAAGATACCGTTAGAGATATCCTTTCTCTTAGGGGTCGAGGCAGGCTTCTTCATAAAAGGCAATGTTAGGATACCGGCATCTATCCTGGTCAGGCGCGCAACCAGGGGGGAGGCATTTGTCCCTCCGAAATTTTGAAAACATCGCATAGCAATTTTGGCATTTGCAGAAACTTTCAAAGAATAAAGATAAAATTTTGTATTCAAATAATTAGTCAGAAAAGCCCTATTTGAATTTTTCTTTGTCCTACTGGCAGTGGCGTAGCAAGGCTAAGTGCCGCCGCTTCAACCCTTCAAATTTGCTTGCAAAAATGAAAAAAGAGATCACGTTTCGTGCTTTTTAAAGGTACAAGAATTAATGTATAAGAATTAATAAAGCATCTTGAAAATCACAATCAAACACTCACACACTGAAATGGGTCTTGTTTCTCATTGTCAATCATGAGTCTTGCTTTTTCTGCTTGTCGCCACCTTTCTCATCATTAATTTTTCTATTGTTGCTTTCTAACCCCTATGTTAAGTCAAATTTTCTTCTCTGTTGGTTTTATACTTCGGTAAGCCCACAGCATTACTTTACTCATTCCAGGGGATCAAACGAAAAAATTAAGGGCTATAATGGTGGCATACCTACTTTACAGATGTAAACATTTATGTATGTTAAAGTTTCGTGTAGTATCCCCGTCCCTAACTAAAACAAGTATACATACTGCGTATGGCAGGCTATAATAATAAATCTGATAATATGATGTCAGTGGTGTAAAGAACGTTTCATTGTTCACTTCACGTTTCACTAGTGGTTTAATTCTCTCAGAATATATAAAAGACTTCAAACGTTAATTCTGTCGGCATTTGCGCGGGGACCCATTTTGAAAAATATCTTACACAAGTTTAAAACCGGCTGTGGTCGAGAAGCACTGGCTTGCAGTCTTCTTTGTGACTTGCAAACTTGGTCTAGCTGGTGGGTTAGACATCTTCCAATTACACGCGGATAGTGTTATTTCTTGCCTTTGTTCGTACCAACAGAACCATCGCCGGAAGGTCTTTAATTGGTGCTTTACGTTTCTATAGGGGGATTGACCTTTCAAAATTTGACAAAAATCCACTGACTTACAGTATTTCACATTGGAGGGCTTGGAGCTTTGTTTGGGGATCTAAGCCCACCAACGCCCCCCTTGGCGACAGGACTGGTTACCAACAGACGTCTTTCGAAAACTGTATTGCCAAACCATGCCAGGTGGGACATAAGCGTTTTTAATGCTCAACAGTGATTACAACGTCGTACGTTCGACGGTTATTGCGATGAACAACTTTATTCAGTACAGCCATTGCCAAGTTGTACACCCATTTCGATTACGCACTTTGTAATGAAAGCCTTCACCACAATCATGTCTAAACATATCATTTACCCTTGCCTTAGGTTTTCAGACTAAAGTTCATGCCGCAAATTCATCAAAATGAGAGAAACACCTTGTCTAAGCTTTTCTTGTTGAGTCTTGTTTCTATGACTGCAAATGTGAAGTATACCCTTGAACAAAGGAGACTTACGAAACTCACGCTGCCTGTGGGATGGCTCCGATTCATTCTACTTGCAGTTCAAACTGACAATCTGATCTCAAAATTGCCCACGCAGACACACCAACTGCACTATTTCGCTTCAAGAATGTCATTTTCTGACACCGTTACGTCATGCAGAAAAACAGCCGTTCTGTTGAAACTGAGCAAAGTTGGAGTTCTTCACTTCAACCTCCAAAATTTAATGTTGATAAGCCCACCTAATGACATAGGCTACAGCTATGTAACATATTAAAAATTTCCCACTGAACACTGAAAAAGAGCATGAGATGTGCCAAGAAATGCTTTTCAATAATTTTGGCGACGGCAGTTGGCGGCATGCCAACGCCTGAAAACGTGCTTCCCTTCCGGGCAGTTGAGGTGAACGCTCTTTCCCAAGGAGCGTTACGGGCGATTCACTCAGTGTTGGTTAATCGAACACCCAACATTCCGATTGAAAGGCGGACACTCTACCACTAGGCTACAGGCCCGTAGCCATGGGGGGCATTCGGGCCAGTGCCCCCCTAATTTTTTTGTGCCCCCCCAAATTTTGTTGCGCCCAGAAAAATTTGTTTTAAACATATAGTAAAAGTAAAAATCGTGCCCCCCTAAAAACGTATTGTGCCCCACCAAATCTTGAAACCTGGCTACGGGCCTGCTGGGCTATCGCCGCCCCAGCGAAATTTTTGTCGCCAATGCTTATAGGTGTCAGGTGATACTGTGATGTGCCGTTGGGGCGTTACTGAGGAACCAACAATAGGCGAAAAAGGATTCAGCTGGCCTTGGCTATTTAATTACCGTGATTTCATGCAAAGCCTTTTCCATCAGATTTTGACAGAGAGGGCAATATAAACTGCGAACAACCCTCGCCCTAATGTTTGCTAGTCTGCAGTCAGATGTCATCTTTCCTTTGTTCAAAGGACTTTTGACTGGGATGGCAGAAATGGCTGTCTGGCGAGAAAGGTGTAGGGACTGGTGCACAATTGCCCCCCAAATAAGTGTGTTGGAAAAACCTTGATTTCAAGGCAAACACTGGGGAATTTTAGCACACTGGATTTGACCAGACGTTTGAGTACACATTTCATCAGTTTGCTCACTCCGCAGTCACATGTGTTTTTTAGGCTAGCTTACCAGTCTAGGGCTAAATACAAAAATTGAAAAGAGTTAGAACTTTTAAAAATGTATTTAAAAATAATAATGAAAAGCTAGAACTGTTGAGCTCCTTTCAAAAATTAATTTTTAATCAGCAAAGTGCCGCCCCCCCAAAAGGTGCCGCCGTTTGCCCCCAAGCCACCCCCCATTGCTACGCCACTGCCTACTGGTAAATTATCTCCTTACAAGATTTGTCTTGAGACAGGCCATCTGATCGAAAATTTCGTAAATGTTGGGTATTTAACCACAAATATGCTGGAATTGTGAAAACTTGGGATATCGTTTAAAGTGTTATTATTTCTAAGGCATTTTTTTCCCTTTTGTTCGTGTACCACTCTGAAAGTATTCAGAAATGGAGTGTGTGTGTACGCTTTCATTTTGTTACTTGCCTATCTTCTGAGGAATAGTTTGCATGCACTCTCGAAACTTTAACAATAAATACTGTATTGTTATCACACCAGTGGAGCAAAGTTTGCAGCCACTAGACTATGTCTGGTGACAGAAACAACATACTATGTTAACACTGTGTTAACTTTACGTTTGCCTGGGGTTGCTGTAGGTTACTGTTTAAAAATTTTTGCATTTTGTATTAAGTGCTAAACCGTTTGCTGGGGTTTCACAGCCAAGCTCTAACGTTGCAAGGGAAATTCGAATTGCACAAGAGCCTCAAAGTTATTAGGTGTTGTTTAGGTATACAGTAGTCCTGCCAAAAGTGGCGAGCCCACCCACATGTGGCGTGCCTGGCCCAACAACGCGAAAAAAAGTTAAAGTTGCATTCCTGCCTGCATTCCTTTCGAGGGTGTTTCAGTTGGAAGACGAAGTCTCGTATCTACGATTGAAACAATAGTATCAGTGATTAAAATATATGCTAACATTCATACCAGTCTCTTGTATCTGACAACTTCACCACTCGCAATATCGTTTGCAGAAATTATCTCACAGCAAACACATTCAATTGAAGTTTCAAAAATCTAGATCAGTGGTCAGGCCCGTAATCAGGTGGGGAGAAATGCCCCTACAAAATTTTTCGACCCCCCTGGAAAAATGTGTTGAGCAGAGGTCAAAGACATTGGACATAGTTTCAAAAATTTGGGCCCCTCTCAGAAAGCTCTTCGCCACGCCTGGTGTCCCAAGCTGGTCACTTGTCAGTGGTCTTCAACCTTTTTTGTTCAATCGCCCCGGCCATCTTCTGACCTCGTCTGAACTTGGCTGGCCATAAAAAAATTCGTTTGACCTTTTGACTAAAACTATTTACAATTCCATTTTTTCGGAAACCCTTTGCTAAATGTTTGTGATAAATGCTATATTAGACCGACGCCCGCGTTCTCATGTTGATAAGATTTGAGGGATGAGAGATTGAAAATAGTTTTTTTGCGCTATCACTGGGTTGTCTGTGGTACCAAGGAAAGGAGAGATGTTTGATAATATGAAGTGCTCAAGTGTACACGTGGTTTTTAGGTCTCTTGTGAGACTTTGCAAACCGCATGCTTTAGACTTCGNTCTAGCAGTTAAGTCAAGGGAAATATTCGCAGGTCTATGCCTGTTTGATTCCCCTATTGCTTCTGACACCTCCCTACTCTAAATTATAACCANTCAATNCAAATAAAGGTTGTTCAAATGTGTTTTATTGTGTAATATATCATTGTCGCATTGTTAAATAAGAGCACTTACCAATTTAGAATCTTTTACAGTTCAC
>JGI24158J21664_10000265_pt1 | contig 42612 bp, 17 predicted proteins | sample Ectturendosymbi3_FD_21664 | JGI IMG/M metagenome (IMG submission 21664) | reverse complement strand
AGTTGTGTTCTTGTATCGCTTCTGAATCACGAAAATTTTTCAACCGAGTATTTTATTTGAAACAAATAAATTTCATCACGGGGGCCCCCTTGCAGCGAGGGGCCCGGGGCAATTGCCCCCGTTGCCCCCCCTTAATCCGGCCCTGTCTACCACTGGCTGAGACGTATTAATTCAGTGTGTTTCACGTTGCGTTGTAGCTTGCGAATCTTCGACTTTTTGCCACTGCAGGCGGCTGTAATTTTTAAGTACGTTTGAACAAGATCAAATATTCATATAATTTCTTGTGACTAAGGACAATCTGTAAATGCTAGTTCTAAATTATTTATAAAATTTCTTGTGACTAAGTAACAATCTGCAAATACTAGTTACAAATTATATAATTTCTTGTGACTAAGAAACAATCTGCAAATACTAGTTCTATTAATTTCATTTTTGGTTCAGTATTTGTGTAGCCTGAGTGTTGGTTTGTGTTGTTTCAGAACTACAGATTGCTAGTTAATTCTCAGAGCCACTTTTGTAGCTTGGACTTTGAGCAGTCGTACGTTGCCGACAGATAGAGCTAAGAGATTTGCCTGAACACTCTAATGAAACAGAAAGTCTCCTGGGCTCGATTTAAAAAAATTCGGTCACATTTGGGTTTGAACTGTTTTTGGTGTGACGTCATGATTGGGGGAGGTTAGGTGATTTTTGGATGACGTAATTGGCATGATTGCGGAGTCGATGGCTAAACGTCCGACTCCTTAACATAACGTGAATGAAGTTTGGCTGTCAGCAATGGCGTATAAGCGAGCTAAAATTATTTTAGAAATAAGGATTTTGTTGTTGTCGCCAGATACATGACTTATAATCAGTTTATTTAAAGAATATATTTACTAATCATAACAATTCATTCTGTTTAATATGAGTAGTTATTATAACTTGAATTAATTAAACAATAATAACATACATATGAACTACATTGAAGGAACCTTAGCAAGTGGTATATAGCGAGTAGCAGCTATACAACTTTCTATATTTGATAATTCTGAAATTTTCTAACATAAAACATAGCATAAAAGATTAAAAATTCTTAAGATTTTTTGTAGCAACTAGTAACCAATTGAAATCGTGTCAATAAGTTTCAAAACAAATTGTACCATTTCAACAGGCTCGAGTTAAAACGATTCAATAGTACTTCCGGAATCGGATAAAAAAACGACTCCGACTCCTGGTGTTCTTAGGAATCCGACTCCGCAACCCTGGTAATTAGGGCTTGAGGAAACTGTTCAAGCGGCAATTAACCCCTTTTTCCGCATCTTTCGAGCCCTTGATTGGTTATCTAGCGCTATTGGTTGGCAAATCATGGCCAAAAACTAGATTATAAAAAGTAATACTCTAGGGGTTTATTTATGTCATAGGGTAAGAATGTGCTTTGCACAGTAGTATATGTGAAATGAAAACTCATTGATCAGAAAGCAAGAAAACTTACTTGACAAAAAAACTTGGGAACTGACCGATCACGTCTGCCTTACGAAGTTTACCAAACTAAATTTTGAACTAGAAATCACCGTTAGTGCGTAAACTCGTGAGTCGTTTGGTAAAATATACAAATCATGGGAAACAAAAACAATACGTTACCAAACAAACTGTCTCTAGAAACCGAAATCTGGACTATTTATGATGACATTGCTCATTGAGTTACCATCAAACAACTGACTTTTGCAAACAATACAGTTTATTCCTTGTTTAAACGCAGCGATCAGACGGTGAAGTGTTGCAGAAATATTATTGTTTAGTAACATTGTGGTAAGTACATGTGAAACCGCAAGATGCGGCAAAGCTTGTCAAGTGCATGGTGAGGACGGGGTAGCAGTCGATTGACGCGCGCAGTCAACGAAGTACCATAGGCTGGGCGGGGAAGGGGCCGGCAGCATAATAGAAATAAACCAGCTGAATCAGGCAAGACGGTGCATGCGCACAAGCATTTTTCCGATGTCAGTAAACACTACAGGAACGGGGCGGCTCGATAAGCGGTTACAGAATTGCACGCAAAACAAAAAAACGAAACGCTTCATGATGCGTACAGTAGAGGACAACTGCATCCCAGCCAACCAAATACTTCATTTAAGCGCATTTACAGCTTGAGCTGTTTCACACATTAAAATGTATATTCAAATATAAAACAAACCGGTTTGAACGTACATTTCTGAACCATGAACGTCACAATTTATGCAAGTTACAAACGTAAACAACTTGTGTACGCAATAGGCTAACAACCATAATCTTACAGTATTTCACAACATGAAAAGCGTTTTGTCTTCAATGAAGACATCGGGGTGTGGCCAGGCCCGCAACCAGAGGGAGGGAAATCGGTCAACTGCCCGAAAATTTTGAAAAAGTATATATTTCTTAGGTACATCGACAAGTTACATCATTTTGCCCCACACCGCAAAATATCAGTTGGTTGCGGCCCTGGGTGCGGTGACCCATGACTGACAATTAAATGACGTGATGTCGCGGATACTTTATTAAAACCGATTGCTATGACTTTTTCCAACAAAGATTACTACTCTATTGAAAAAAACAAACATGACGTCGTCGCGACAGCATTCCGTTGATAAAAACATGTTTTTACACATGACACAGGACAGAAAATAAAACAATCTTGCACCGCTGCTGCCACTGCATGCTATACAGATGTAGGGCCCGAGATTCTAGCAAATGCCAATACATGTAGTCAATCAGGATGCCGATTGGTGTTCCTCGAAACACGCCTTATAATTTTGCTCAAGAAACGTTTTAACAGCCAAGTCCAAAATCGGAATTGTTTAGCAATCGCAGGCTATTCAAAAAGTTCACAGTGACAAGCAAAACAAGCAGTGCCACGAAATTTCATGACTTATAAGTTTCTTGGATTATACGAAAACCTATTTATCACAAAACATTGCTGAAGTCGCTATAAGATGTTGTCCTTGCGCCAGTTCAGGTATAAACAAAGTCGTACACTTTTTGTCACGGACGGCAGTCTGTACAAAACGAGCTTTGCATATGCAAGCTAGTAGAAGATAGGACTGCTATGAGTTTGCCAATAACACAGGCCATTTAATTTTATAAGCACTTTTATATACAACATTTGGGAGTTTTCAAAAACGTGTACTGACAATCACTAGATCAGGGTTGGAGAAACTGCGGTCCGCGTGGACATTTGATGTGGCCCGCATCAGACTTTCCGTCACCCAGGTCAGAGCACAACATCGTGTCAAAACGAAGCTCCATGATAAACAGGTACTTAGATAGTAAGTTAAGTCACTCTTCCTCATAGTAAGATAAAGGCAGAATTTTAGAAAAAAATTAATTTATTTTGCGGCCTGCCAGCGATAATGCACAATTCATGCGGCGCATGATAGTAAATTGGGTCCTCATCCCTGCCCTAGATCATGAGGCTTGAGGTCTTGGCCAAATATTTGTAAGCTAGCTGAGATTTTGTCGAGATGGAAAATGATGACAACGGTAAGCCAAATTTGTAAAAAAGTGAAAAGGGTTGCAAAAATATCATTTTTAATACATACTCATGTAATGGCCAGGTGTACCGAATATCACTCGTTAGCTGCAAGGTGGAGCGAATACAAAATGCTTTGCTCATTCCCTAGCATTTTTAAGTTCAGGTCTTTCAAAAAGCATCGACTCAGTAACTTTGCAGATGTTTTTTTCAACAATAGCCTAGGTTAAATTATTCATGACGCAAGTAGTTGCAAACAATGATTCTTTTTGAGTTAAATTTTTCTGTCGTATTGTGCCTTTTTTCTCGACCGTAATGTCTACATACATCTAAAAAAAGTTGCTTACCTAAAGACTGACAAGCTTTTTGACACTGTTTCCACAAATCGCGGAAAGCATCTTTTATGTATACTTGGGCATGAAATAATTATATTAAATGGTACCGACTGCGAGTATTTAAAAAGGCATTCATGGGTCACCACAACCGTTTTCACGTCGGGGTTGAATAAATACTTGAAGCAAGCGATGGTTGTTGCAGAAACAAGCAAACAAGCACCCGTAAGTTTCGAACACTAAACTAGGAGAACCCAACAATAATAAAGCATGAGGCGCCACGCAGCAAAAAAAACTGCAGCATCTCACACCATACAACGAAAAGCAAGACTTAAACAACTCTTGCACAAACTAAGCGGATGTAATGTCAGCCAAGTGGGTCTCGTGAATAGATGCCATCGTAGTTTCTATGTACTGTATGCAGCACCGTTGCAGGGTGTTGCAAGCAAAGGACTTGTTTGGCATTGAAAGCACACGCAATTCGTTCAGTTTGAAGTAATGATTTCCAAAGGAAACATGTCTTCAGTTCTACAGCTATCAACGCCATCACAAGTAAACACGCAAAAGAGAAAGTCTATTTGAATTTACCATTCGCTTGTTTAGGATCAGTACAAACGTAAGGTCACGTGGAACGAAACAGAGCTCCGCAGCGGCAAAGCGCAGCATGTGGGGAGGCCATGCATGCGAAATAGCGGGAACGAGCGAATATGTAACGCACCACTACATGTGGTGTCGTCGGAACTCATTTCAAAACTAATCTTATCGACCACAACACACAATCAAATGGCTTCAAGTGCCGCAGGAACAGACACACACACACACACAAGAGGACCAATATAAAATCGCCGCATCATTCAACATCAGACACAGCACTACAACAATTCTAGGTGGACGCTACATTTACCTCATGATTGCATAGGGCGTAATACACGAACCTCCACAAAGTTTCAAGATCTGTGCCAGCCAAATGTTCGCAAAACTGAAACTGTTGAATGTGGGAGACAAAGATGGGGTTAGACGTGTTAAGTTACAGTTCATTTCCACGAAGGAAGGAACTACGTGGATCTCTGCAACTGCAGACAAAAGCGAGATCTTCAGTGATTTTGAATGCGTCAGCGAACGCAGCCGTAATTCGCCATTGAATAAGCAACAAAAGTTACGCTTCAAGAAGTTGAAAAGCAAACGCACGCAGTTAAATCGTAAGAATTCAACGCAAGCCAAGCATAAATTCGACAAGAGTGAATGAAGACCACATCGTGCAGAATAATTAGCTACTGTAGCGCATACCTCAAATATTGTCGATGAAATGCAAACTGGGCACCGCGTATCGCATCGTTCTGATGTTTGAAACGCGGATTGTGCCAATTTATCGATCAGTTTACACGATGGAGTCTGCAGAAATGAAGCACCACCAGGGCAAGCGATGCCATTCACAGAGCTACTACGTTGCAGACCAGCTTTGGATGGAGGAAAACCGAAGGTTTGGCGATCCGTTGCCACGGGATGCATTGACCAACTGATGATAGTTATTCTGCGCATGAATAATAGCAGTCCCACTGGGCTGCGATCCTGATGTCTCCGGCACAGCAAGCGGCACGACCGGTTCATCTCCGTCAGCTGCTACTTCACGATTGATATTCATCGCCTCCATCAGGTCGTCCAAACAGGCAGTCTCTTTTCGATCAAGCAAGTCAAATTCACGCACCAAGTGTGCGAAGTGTTTGAACACCACGTTGAGATACATATGCAGGTCCATTTGACGTAAGCGAGCAAAATGTGCGTAGTACATATGAGCAACTACGTGGAAAAGAAACTTCAAGACTTTTTTGATCTCGAGGTAAAAGTTTTCGGTGAACTTTTGTGCTGCAGGTTAAAATAACGATTATACAGTTGGCGTTTTACACAATGACGCTTAGCGTTAAAACACGTAACAGGTCAGCGGGCATTTTTTGAAAATTCAACTTTACGAAATCTTAACTGTGAGCCCAGTAAGTGACATTAATACAAATACAACATTTCCAATCCAACAGCAGTGAGCATCTAACAGCTTGATAAGCATTAGAAAGCTCACGGCGCTATTCTCAGATACATTTTCATGGAGAACAACATCTTACCGTATTTAGTTGGAAACAAATCTTGATTACTGATGCATTTCTGACAAAACGTCATAACATAATCAACATATTGTGGTGCAGTACATTTCAGCTTTTTGCCTCTTTCCTCCACCCATGTGTACTGCCTGCATTAACATGTTCGCATTAGGGATAGGGACAGAAAAAAACGCAAAAAAGCAACACGACTGCTTTGTCTAGAGGCGGCATAACTTCCAACAGTTTTAACTTAAAACTGTCAAAGATACAAAAGATTAAAATAAAAATCGCACAATTTCTTTAAAGTCAGGTCATTAACTTACGTTTGGCAGGGTCCTTGCATTAGTGGACATGAATCAGCAGTGCAAAATTCGGAGACAGAGCCGTATAATAAATTGATATTGTGAAAAAGTGAAATAGCTGAAAAAAATGTCATGGTGTCAATAAATACGCCACCCCATGCATATATCTGACAATTCATGACCAAACCATGGTCCACCAAACAAAAGCTGTAAAAAACTAAGGCACGCCAAGGGGCGCTACAGTCAGTTTGAAAATTTGATGCGGTACATGAGCCATGATAACTATGAATTTGCCGGTGCCACCAATGGAAGAGTGAATTCATGCTGACTTTGAGCTGGAAGACGGGTCTGTTGATGTTTGTTGACGAATGGTTGCTCTGCTATTGTCGACGATGGCCTTGCATCCCGAACAGACTAATACATGAGCCAAACAAACACCAGATGTACACATGGCAGCAGCGATGTTATCGTAGCTACTGAATGTTCACCAATAAAGCTCCACTGTGAACTGTGATGAACCAACCGATGCGCTTTATATTGTTGAATTTGTGGTGTTAATCTTTCTTTACACAATACGACGAAACCACGAACACTTAAATACAGGTAGAAAAGAGCACGTTCTGTACCTTAAAATCCTTATAATTACTGCAGGTTTGCCCAAAATTTATCTGTGTTTTTTCATGTTAATTGAGATTTTTATGTATCTTAATATATAACTGCGTTTTCAGCCCTGCTGATGCAGTGGGACCTTCACCTTTTCGCACGGTGCGTACTTCTGCAGCATCGTTACCAACAGTGCCAGTTGCATGTTCGTAGTACCTCAAAACTGCTGATACGTTGAAAATTTGCACGTCCGTCTCCAACCAGACGTGAAAAAACATCACTCACCGCACTACGCTGGCCTCGAACTGAACCGGCGCCGGTTTGTCCGCAGAATTTATCTTAGGTTTTCTGGCTATTAGCTACACAAGGTGACAATTGGCTAAAATCCGTCTTGTATTAGAATAATTTTGGATAACAATGGAATTAATTTCTGCAAAAATGAAAAAAGTTTCTCAAGTGTGTTATACTGGTCTCACTGTGCTGTGGTAAATAACCATTTGCCAAAATAATATTCCCGTCCCGCGCTTGCTTCAACCCGCACCCTACGTATAATATTTTGCTTCCAGCAATTAGGTATGTGCATTGGAAAACAAAAAATTGATGGTGTCGCTTGTAAAAACTGATCGCAGAAGAACCGTCTCCAACCGTCCCCTGAGCATCCATGTAATCAACGTATTGAAAGAACTTGACTTGCTGACCACTTAAAGCAGGGAAAAGAGTCAATAAAGGAATCTGAATCGTTGCAGGTTTCAAAGTGTGCTTGCAGCTCACTTTTGAATTGACAATATTTGATCAAAAAACAGATATGTTGGAATGATCACTAGGTAAGCAGCGCAGTAAACTGGTATCTGCCAATAAAGCGAAAATTAAAACCAAGAAAAAGGCGTTATCCACAAACGATCGATTTCATTTACCAGCCAAATTTCATTACAATTGTCTATTATGCGCCTCAGGTGTCTTGGAATTCCCGAGCAAGTGGAATTCCATTGTTCAGCGATTTAACAAAGGATAGCTATTAAAACACAAAGGGGACTTCCTGCTTGAACATTGCGACGCATTTTATGGTTAGTATGGTTCAATCGACCAAGTTACACAGTCATAAACCAAACAAATGCGTGGGTGCAGAACAAAGACAACTTTTCATTTGAAACGCGGAGGGAAGAACAAGCTCCAACCACATTCAGCACAAGCAATACAATCATAAATGACTTGTGTTTCAAGCTACCCAGCACCACATTCAGAATAAGCAATACAATCATAAATGACTTGTGTTTCAAGCTACCCAGCACTCGGTCACGTCTGTTTTTGAGTTTAGTTTTCACGAAACTGAGTTTTTTGTCCATCCTGTTACGAATGACTAGATTTATTCGTCATCTTAGATTTATAGGCTTGTCCCACTAAAATGACACGCGGCTGAGTTCAAGTACTTCCATACCAGAACAAGTCAACAGCACATGCCACACAGCCTTGCCGTATTTGGCGCCGCGGTTGCCGAAACAACGTGGCTTCCTTCATTTTCTCGTTGACTGTTCGAGAAATAACAGCGACGCCCACAGCGTTACTTTCGGGTTCGAAATATTTAGTTTTGGATCAAGGAAATTTTCTACACAGACTGCTAAAGAATGTTTACGTTTTGTACACTTTTTTAATGTGTCACTTGCGCAACAATCTGATCATAAATTTAGACAGTTGTATTCCATTGCTCGTAGAATCGTTAAAGCCACCACTGAAATACGAATGCTCTTGGACAAAATATAGTGACGGTTCCGATAAGGCGTGAGTAAGACTCTGAAATTTTGTCCCACGTACGTGGTTCCTGTGTTAAACTCATTACAGATGTTCATCCGTATACTACGCGACAAACTAAAACTCGGCAATTCGCTTTACCAAAGCACTCTCAAACTCAGGTGCGAAAATGTTGAAGTACAGTGCAATAGAAATCTGGTCAGATATTCCTTTAGAAATAAAAAATAAACCATGTTTGACACTTTTTACAGCAGAATGTAAGTGTTACTCGGGTACTAGAAACATGTCTGACATTTTTGTTGGTGTGCATTAACCAAGTGCATTGATTTACTTATTTAACACTGCTACTATGAAATAGTTAAATCATGAGGTACCGCTTGTTAGATCTTACTAAAGGTTGTTTTTTGTTGCGTTCACCAAAATTGATCACATCAAACTCTTGTTTAAAGTAGTGGGATGCCTTAGTTTCCAAACGTACAGCGAATAATGCGTCTACCGAACAGTAAATGAATTTCCGTTCTCATGCACGATCCATCACATCGACTGAAAATGCATTTCCCAAATACATGAGTGGATGCCTAGTTCTCAGCCTGCTTAAATACTGTGACACCACTGCAGTGCTGCACTCATCCATAGCTTTAAACCAATTTCGTCTAGCGGCTTGAACTTCCCTGCAACGCATTTTGTTTCTATTAATCATATAACAGCATTGTGTATATTAGACCTTATACTCAGAATAGCAGACTTCTACACAGGGGCGGAGCCAGACATTTTCATTTGGGGGGGCCACTGGAGGGGCCAGTTTTGTAACAAGGGGAGCTGTCAATGGTCTGTGTAGGACTTTCAGAAAGAGACCTGAAAAATTTTAGGGGGGCCACGGCAAAATTTTGGGCGAGCAGTGGCCCCCCTGGCACCCCTCCAGCTCCGCCCCTGCTTCTACATACTTCTACTTAACAAGTAGCTTCCCCCTAGGAAGGTCTGCAACCCAATGATCCCTGGTCCTTCGCAGTCTCTCACTCCCCCATGCATTTTATTAATCGGTTTACTTGGAAGTCATCGCAGCACTATATGCAACCGTGTTGGCGCCGTCCATGCGTGTGCTCTTTACAAGTACCACATACTGTACCTACGTTTGTGTTTCATCAAAGTAATTGTGTTATCGCCATCGAGTGTGTGCTTTTCTGCTGCCGCCAAATATCTTTCATGTTTTCTTGTGTTCTTTGTTGTAACAGCCATGCATGCTTGCGTCTACTGCGTCGCGTGTGTGAATGAAGACGCTATACAATGCAATCAATTAACGGTAAAGGTAATTACGTGATTTACGTTAGATTTATTTTTACGCTTTAACCTGCAGCGACATGTGTACAATCCCTTAGCATCATATGAACAAAGCTAAGTTTGCCGGTCATGATTCTATTAATGTGCGTAACACGACGATTAGCAAACGAGCGGGTCACGCCAGACGTAAAAATGCTGACAGGATTCGAGGTCGAAGTGCTTTGAAAAGCATGTGAATTGAATGCGGTTTTAAAATTTTTCTGTGATTTTGGAGCAAACATGGCGGTTTGCGTTAAATTTTGACAGTCTACACATCAGTCAGCAGCATCTAGCGCTGTTTGCTTGCGACCAATACACAGCAAAATTTTTCCATACTAGTGATACGTGACTTTGGTGCGCCGGCGTAAAGCCGTTTGAAACAAGTTATTTAGACGATTTTATGATGCAATAACTAAACCTCAATTCATATGAGACACATTATAAAAATACTATGTAGAGGTAGACGCATATAACTAAACGAAAAATTGCTCGAAAAAAGATCCACTGTGATTTTCTACAGCACACAAACCATAGAATCAAATACATGATTACACAACCCATGCTCCCATGCTAAGCAATAAAATCGTTTCTTGTTTAAGAAACCATACGTTGAAAATACAGACAGTGCAATAGTTCAGCGAACTTTTCCTTGAATTGAAACTAACTTCCGTAACTACCGTACAAAACTGCTTGGAATATCGCACAACAACGTGAGTTCAAAACCACTCGAAACCAGAAACTGCAGAAAGACACATCACTGAAGTGCGGGCATTAGTATACTGACTTGCGTTAAGGTGTGAAACAATAAGATGCACGCAATTACCGTTCGACTTCATATCAATTGTCATAACGAAGACGTCGCAACACACAACACCTCGAACGAAGGACTGCCACAAAAGCATCTGAAACAAAGTTTCAACCTGAGGAAGCTTGATCAAGCCTCCACATCGAGCCAAACAACTGGTGCTAGACTTTCATCCCAGGACACATGATCAAACAAAATAAGGCTCCTGTTTAATAAAAATGGTATTCGTGTCTACATAGAGCAATTGCGTATATAAGAGGTCATTATCACGTTAATTGAGAAAGACCTGATTTCCGCTGACACTCCAAGGAAACATGACAAGGGACAACGATGAAATGCTGCAAGGTTAATGCAAACACGACATGCGCGGGATAGATATACGGCGATTTGAACCTAGACGCGTCTGCGTGAACTATGGCTGGGACATCAGATCGAATGTCAACAACAGTCCATTAACCAAGAAGATAATCGTGCACACAAAAACGACGAAATGATCTTACGTAGGCTTTCACACCAGAGTTACAACCTTCCTAACCATAATTACTAAAGCGACATATACAGGATAACTTGCCTAACACAAGTTAAAAACGGAATATCTAGTCATTAAATCTAAGTTTCGTGTTACTGAATCCATCAAATATTTTGCAGACTTCTAATACAAACACAACGGCACTACATTTAGGAGTAACACAAAGGGTAGGTCACGACCGTGAAATGACGTAAATCAGTCCACGCAAAAGGACTTTATACAGGCGATAAGGGCGCTTTCAGATCGTTTGGTTTCGCGCGGTGAGCTCCTCGCTATGGCTTATTGGTCCGAAGGGAAACCGTTGTATTTGACAAATATCACAAAACGCCATTACGCTCTGCACCTATTCAAGTTAAAATCACCGTATCGCCACGCCAAGCACAAAAACAACGACCTTATCCAACTACATTTTCACTTCACGACGAAAAGGGTAGGTTTTGCAAATGAAGAAAACAACAGCTAACAACTATCACTTTTACTCTATTTGGGGATTACAGATATTTCTTTAATTCTCTTACGTTGGCGCAAGATTTCGCATAATACGAGAGGCACGAGTCAGGTAACATTTTTAACATTTTACTGCATTCAAGGAGTGTGGCGACTCACATTATGATCATTACTTGATGTTTAACTGCGATTAGAAAGATTTTTAAGCCTAACAACCTTTCATTTTTCTTTTCCAATGCACCAACACGTTACTGACTGGAGCCATAGGCACTGCACAGTTTTCAGAAGTAACACGTTTTAAGAAAATGTCAGTGGAATCAGTAAAAAGAACTGAAATTTGCTGCAACTGTATGTTTCACAGCAGTGGTACCAAGGTCGGCAACTGCTTGCGGGGTCCGTAACTGTTTGCGTATAGATGCACCTGGAACTGTAATCTTGTACGAGCCTCACGGTCAGAAATTAAGTAGTCCTAAATCGATCATGTCCATTTCAGCTGCTGCGCCACAAAACAATATTCGAATTTAGAGCCAACCAGGCATTACCAAAGTAGCACGCATGTTAGTATTGCTACAAATTAAAAGCTGAAGTACTTACAATTTTTGGATGAAATGAGCACCATTACACTATATTTATGGATTCACATAAACTTTACTTTAGTGGGATGCAGTGGGCAATGTGCTGATCCAATAAGCATCATCAAACCAGGGAGCTATCTAGCCCATCACCAAAATGCCAGATGTACTGCATTAGTTAAGAATACTAAACATTTAATTCATCACAATTCCTCGTGTTTTCTTCATTTCTACGTATGTTCTATCTATATCAATGGTTCATAATTAAACATTTGACAAGAAATACATGACGTTTTTGCGTTATTGGCACCGCTTTCTATGCGCAAACTGAAGCGTTTACTACACAAAGCTTTGTACCTGAGGCATAGGCGCAGCGGGGGGGGATGTCCCCATGATCCCCCGAATTTTTAGCATATCTTGTCATCGCTATCTTGTGCTTTGAGAGGCGGTATCCCAAACAAAATACTGTTGCTCGTCTAAAATAAAAAATTTTGCCCACACCCAAATTTTTTGTCCCTCCCAAATTTTTGGGCTGGCTACGCCCCTGATCTGAGGTAACGCAGACATAATTGGGGAGTAAAGGAAAAGGAAAATCAGGCAGCACTAACAAAGCTGCTACCGTGATGCATTAAGTTCGTGTAAAGATTTTCCCTTTCACTAAACATTGTTGAACGGAGCCTACAATCGTGGTACTACCCAAGAAATAAATCCATTTGGATCAGCATCTCCCACCAAACTAAACGTTTAAGACCACAGGAAAATTTTTTTCCAGTAGCTCTACGCATATTTTGCAGGTCTGCGATAATGACAAGAAACTGTCAGACGTAGAATGTTCAAGTGGAGATTCATAGTAATGCTTCAACAATTCAGGTATACGCTCTTTGCAAACCCCTAATACACCATACTAATGTACTTGCCATCGCTGATTTCAAAAAGCAATGTTTTTTTCTGCAGGTAAGATAAGCGTTTAGTGTTCGCAACCATTTCGGGATCAAAAAGGCACGCTAGGCCACTGAGTTAGGCAACCTTTCGAACACCCCTAGTCCAAGATCATTGCTAAATGTATAAAATCTGCCCCATCATGTGGTAATTCTGAAAGGACCGGCACGTGCCCTACTTTTTCATCCAAAAGTTGCGGAGCGTCTCTGGTAATTTCGTCGAAAACTCAAACAACCATGCGTTTCAATTTCCTGCGACGCAGATGTATTGATAATATCTAATCACAAGAAAAAACAAGTATTTTTACAATACCTGATTAATCCGCTCACAATTAATACTAAACCATAAAGTTTCAATTCAATCAGCATGGTCTGTGTTCTTTATAAATCGTTTTCAAGAAAAATCGGTTAGAGAAAACTTTGCCAATTGTGGAAAAACTCTGCGACAACGTTCCGACTCCGCACCAAACCCTCAGCGTTTGAGCTGGCGAAGAATCGATAAAAAACTCGAACACGTGTTTACTCACTATGCGTAGCAATCCACTCTCTCGGGTCCATTTTCCCGGGCATGCGAACAACTTTCCGCATATCGAAAATAGGGCGTTGTTGACAGTGTTCCAAATCTAAATAGAGCTTCTTCTCTTCGACGACTGGCTTAGGAACGCTTTTTTTCCCTTTTCTAAATAACATCAGTAGATCAATACAGCGTTGCCTGTACACAGCCCTATACACAGACGCAATTTCTAGCAAACAACTACTGGTTGATAGGTATATACCAAATTGTGATTCAAGAGCAACGTGGAAACTGATGATAAAATTACACAAAAGATAAAAAAGCTTCCTGATAGACCCATAGGATGAACAACTAACCAAAGTTACGTTTGTGAATGCGTAAGACAGCAAATAAACAAAACGCCAGCAAATAAACCAAGGAGCTCCGCTCTTAACTATGTGGGGGCGCATACAGGGAGTCTGTTTGGCTGTCATGACAAGCCCCTTTGTGTCGTGGGTACTCAGAATTAACGCCGATCAAATATCGAACGCTGCTTCTGCAGTTCTCAAATGCGGATGGTTTGGAACAGGCAAGAGCATTGCATTTCCCTTCTAACGTTGTACACGATATTACGAAACAACAACGTCGCTGTCTTGTCGAAACAGTCCTTGCGCGATGACCTGAAACAATCTACGTTTTGAACAATCTTAACTGATATTGCGTCGAACGTACAGTACGTGTTTTGGACTTTACTACTCTGCTAGTGCCAGATGCAAGCAAAGCTGTCGGAAGCTCGTCCACTGTCAGACTCACACAGAGCTGTTTTGCAGTATTTCGCTTCATGGCGAGAGGACACAGTCCCAAATGGCGATTGTTTGGTTTTGCAGTTAAGGCCAAAATTTTATCTGATGTTTACACCTACTCGGTAATGATAAGATTAAATACGGTTTAGGGCTACTTCAATGTCACGCCATGCAATGCGGATTCGTTCCACTGAAGCTATATTTTTAGGACAAATTGCACGATGCACTGTTACCGAAAATACGTGACAACCTGGAAATCTTTTGTGTGTTTTTGTTTAGTTGGGCAAGGGTTCCCCCAACCTGGACCTATCTGAAGGAGTACACTTAAGGTTAGCAATACACTTAAGGTTAGCAATATAAGGGAAAAATATATTTATATATTGTGTATTTCCAAATATTCTAAAATATACAAATTTTTTAAAAATTCAGTGGATTTTTGTTATTTTACTCAGCCTTTTTGTCATAAGAAATTTTAGGGGTACATGCTCATCTGTCGAAATGCTGAAGGAGTAGATGGTCATAGAAAGGTGGGGAAACCCTGACCTAGTTAGAAACGATGCGACCGGTATCTAGAGCTTGACCGATGCATCGGCATACTGATATGTATCGGCCCAGATGGCAACGTTGCTGATGTATCATATCGGCAAAAATTCTGCCCATACATATATGGAATGTTTGCTGACAAAATCCGCTACGCTGTTGTTCTGCACGGAGTGTTCGGAAATGCAAGCTACTTCCTCTTGATTAACGCAAATTCTCTGTCCTGTTCCTTACGGCGCGCTGCCATTCGACTACATCAAGTAGTGCGTAATACCTTGGTAATACAGACCGCTGCGCAATCGTCCCAATAAACCACTGTACGACGTAACATTCATTCGCAGGTTTTCGCGCAATAAGCGTATGACTGCCTGCGAACAAATCATGTATGTGTTGTGGTGGTTGACTGTTTTAGTGAGCCAGGTTTGCGCAGAATTCAATGTTGTACGGTTCTTCAACGCATTGAAGTGACGGTTTCATCACTGTTTGTAATGAGTCGTGCATTATGCAATGTCATCTTCACAATTACTCTTTGCTCTCATGCTTGTGTCATGTGTGTGTTTTATTGCTTATTTGTAATATGTTCCTAGCTCATCACAATCTGCTCTTTCATTTGAAACTTGTGTAATATTTCATTTGTTTATGTGGCCTACATACTGAAGAAAAAACTTCTTTCAACTGTGGTTTGATTAATGTAAAAATATCGGTTAGGCATCGGTTACCGGCAATGAAAAACATCGATATTGGCCTAAAAAGCCTTCTTGGTCGGGCTCTTCCGGTACCACTATCTAATCAGCTAGTTGCCCTAGGTTATCAAAAGCTGTCCTTCCACGACGGACCTCACTTTTCCAGGCAAGATGCGCCACTGACAAGAGCAACGTCAATCAGGGTATAGCACATTAATTAAACTAAAGGAACTTCAAACCGAGATTTCATTTTGTCTTTTCATCTGTCTGCAACGCGTAAAAGCGTTAAAGCCGAATAGTTATCTCAGTCGGTTGTGAGGAAATCGTGTGAGCTAAGCATTTTTCAACCCATGATTGAAATCCCTTAGACCAGGGTTGGGCAATTAATTTGGCTCGAGGGCCACTTTGAGAAGGCCGCGTGTAGCGGAGTTCCATACCTTCTAATGGAAATAGAAGCAACTCGATGGAAATAAAAGCAAGTCTCGGTTCAAATTAGCTTCAACACTAACGTTTACTGTGATAATCTCAGATTGGAAGATTTTGATGAATGCTTCCACGGGCCACTGAAGACGCTGTGGCGGGCCACATGTTGCCCGCGGGCTACCATTTGCTTACCACTGCCTTACAGATCAGGAGTTGCTCCTGAAATAAAACTAAACCTGGCCCGCGGCTTACACATTAGCTAGGTGCTTTCTAACCATTTTCAAACAAATGACCGGTTTGGTCCTGATGTGCCAATCCAGTGTTTCCCAACCCAAGTCAGAACGAATATCATTGAAATAATTTAAAGTCTTTTTCACCACTTCAAGATCTCAAAAAAAGAACACCAAGCTTAGCAGCCACTTCTGTTCAGCTGAGTTGCATTATGAACAAAAGAGGGTAAGTGGCAGCTTTGCCTGGTGCTGACTGCGATGTAATTATACGACAAACGACGGCGAGTGGTATCCATAACATTACAGGAATTAGGATAATTACTACAGGTATTTAAGGTTTCGCAAGAAAACTCATTTTACAAGTAGAACCATCCAGCGCAACACCTGCTCCAGTTCACGAAACTACAGCAGCACACATACAGCCAAAAACACCAGGTCTTTTACACCCTGTCTACCAGCTACACAGTGACTGCTTGCTGTTTCAGTCGTATTCAACGCACCAGCTCACGATGGGCATTTTGTCTTTGTTGTTGGTAAACCATACACACGCGTGATGAAACTGCTTTGAGAAGACAAGAAAGAAACACCAGTTGACAAAAAAAGTACATCTTCCGCGAAATCTGTTGGTTGGTGATGTGGCAAAAACAACTTCAAGCGAGTGTGGTTGGTGGTAATCAGGCCCGTAACCAGGGGGGCGTAGCCCCCGTAGAAAATTTTTCGCCCCCCCTGGAAGAATGTGTTGGACATAGCCTAAAATTATTGGACACAGTTCAAAACTTTTGGGCCCCTCTCAGTAAACTCTTCGCCCCTCCTGGTGTTCCAAGCTGGTTACGGGCCTGGTGGTAATGCTTGTAACTCGAAATATTTTTAAAAATTACTGTGAACCACTACGCTCAATATGCAGCCTTGTTTCGAAAGTTTGCAGCAATTTACGGGCATTGAAACGTGGATCTGTAGGAATTTAGACAATGACATTTTTACTGGCTAAACATGATGCACCAACACCTTTCCAAGCCTCAGCAGTCAGCATTTTACCTGCTGTGCTTCATTTTCGTGTAAACACACGCCACTGTCTAGTGTTTCGTCTGGTCTTCGTCGAAAACGCGCTACAGGAATATATTTCAGGTCTGAATAGTTCAGATCATTAGGGATTTCAAGAAAGCGCATATCATTAAACCATGTAAGTATTTTAAGCACACAATAAATCGACACACAACGCCACTGCTGAAAATCCAACTACCATCTGTTTCACCCTTTAAAGCACCGCTAAGTCACTTTTGTGACTTGGACTTTGTCCAATCGAAGCTTGTCAACCGATAGAGCTAGAGAGCTGTTCAAACCCTCAAAAGAAGCAAAAGTCTTCTAGATTCGATTAAAAAAGTCCGGGAACTCTTTGAGTTTGAACTTTTTTGGTGTGGCGTCATAACTTGGAGAGGTCAAGGGATTTATGGATGATGTCATGAGGGCCTGAGAAAAGTGGCAATTTACTCGCTTTTTCCTTCAAAATTTACATATATGTAGTAGGTGAAAATCTGAATTTTAGAGCTCTTGATGGGCCATCTAGCAAGAGTGGTTGGCAAGTCAAGGCCAAAAAATATCATTTTTTGGCATTTTCCAGGTCCCTGGCCTTTCCCGTCGTGACCGACAATTAGAATGACAAAATTCGCAGTCAATGTACTGTACTTCTGAAAATCGCCTTATTTGGTGCGCACGAGGGAGCTCGACGAAACTCGATCCATCGTCAGCTGTTTCGAAATTTCCGTTGTCCCTTTTGCCTTTTACAATAAAGTTTTGGACAACCAACGGGCACCTGTTATTACAGAGCAATGGTTCTTAACGGGATCCCAAGGAATGTCAAAAGTATTTTCTTTTAATCATGTCACAGTAAGTCAAGATATTGGTCCCCAGGCCAGAGCTGCATCATCAGTCAGTCTACAAAACTTCGCGGATAAGCACATGGTTAATCTTGAAACGAGCTCGGCAATCAATACAGGCTGAAGCTTTCCCGAGCTGCGTGGATGGAGCAAGGCGCCAGTGGTGGAAGAAAAGGTGTGACCTAAGTAACGCTGAGAAATACACAATTTGCGGAGAGAATGAAACTGTTTTCTTCCGGAGGGGCTCGGATCGCGCATCTAATGCCAGTAAACATCCCACAAAGGTCACCAGTATCAGCATATCTCTGCAGTCTGTACCTCCGAGCTTAGGTTCCACCAGAAGCTACGCGATGAAATTCTAACCGTCTCTGAACCGTGGCTTGGGTCTCGAAGAGCATGGCACGAGCAGATCTGGTACAAAGAAGCTTTTACCTGTAGCCTAGCTACGCGCTTTGCTTCCAAGGCAGGAAGCAGTGTGCTGGCACCATTGAGGAACAAATTAAGTAGTTTTCTCAGTTGTATGCCAATGCTGAGGTTGAGTTGTCCATAAGGCATCTTTACTTCATCCAAACGTCGTTCACATCATTTTCTGGATGAACTGGAATTTCATCATCAGCAAGGACTGATCGGAAATGCAAGGGTTTCGAGCTTTCTGTCCATCCTGAGGTGTTTGTGGAAGGACAGCATTTTATAGCATTACGTTGCAATTTCCAGGGAACGATATGCATCTTGCTAGGAAACAAGGTATGACCAGCGCCACAGTCAACTGAACGCAAGTGTGTGTGTTACATATTTTAATTGCCTTCACCTAACAATGATGAATGTACTGCAGTTGGTTCCTGCGCTGAGAACGTCGACGCATCTAGGTAACCTTGGGATTAAAAGAAACAGCGAAGAACGTGTTGCGAAGGGTGAGGTTAAAATGAGCGCAGAATTAGAGCAGCCGCTGACCATTTCCATTCGCCATTTCTTTATCGCGTGGATTAAATGATTAGCCGGTTCGAGCTATCGTACCACCAACTGGGAAACATTTGCAGTCCAATCACTTTGCGTTGACTCGCATCGGAACAAAGTATATGGTACATTTGTTTTATTTCAAATTTTTGCAAGATTGCAAGATACGTAAATTTGAAAACAGCTAGAGCATTTTACATTAAAGCAGCAATTTCAGTAAAACAACATATTGAAAGATGGACAAAGACAATAGTAATGCTACGTGGTCAATTCTCATGACAAAACTACTCTATTTGAATAAGAGCTGATGATGCCTACATCGTAGACAAAATATATACTCTGTAAGATCTTAAAGTGTCTGATTCTTTGCTGAGAAAGCATCTCTTTCCAAAGACAGTCTCATGACAAAACCTCTTACTGCCTAAATTCAACAGAAGTTAGAGATGGCATGGTCCAAGATTTTTCAGGCCTGGACCGCCCACAGCCCACAACATTCAGCTTTTTTTTTTCAATTCGGCGATTCGAAAACATCCTTTAGTGTCACGAACGCTTGATCAACACGCAACTTCTTTGGAAAACACCCAATTCTTCCCGCCAGCACCGCTACATTGAGTAATGGACCGTAAAGGACTGAGGCTAAGAAACCAACAAAGCATTACGTAATGCTGTAAAAGGATACTCCGAAACGTGGCGTGATATCGTGGCTTTTACATCAACAGATGCCAACCTATGCGCTTTAAGACAGACACCTACTGAATACCACGGGCAACAAGAGAGGATCAATTCGTCGTACAACGATAGCTTTGCCTTCAGACGTTTCTCTCTAACAAAAACAACGCTTTCTTTGGGAGTTTACACAAAAATGTCTGTAGAAAAATTCGAAATAAGCAGGTATTTTGCTTTTTCATTCCAAAAAATGCAAGTTGTGTAAAACACAAAAATTCGTGATTTGCAAAGGTGTTTGCGATGAGCAAATGTGAACCAGCAGACATTTATATTTCAGTGTAACTATGGTTGTTTCTAAAAATCGTGAGGCAGAGCAGAAAGTACCAAACACACGAAAATCACGCATCGAATTTCCCCCACGTCAAGCATTATGCATTTTATCATAACACACCAAACCCACCACCCATTTTGGCGACTGTCATCTTCATCAGTCTAGGATACCCACAAGCTACCTGATAATAAAATTGATCATGTCCATTCCCCGATGACTCTACTGGCTTGGCTGCATTCCATTCGTCCAAATACAAGTCAACTACTTCACAATCGGTTTAAACTAAGATACCCATAAAACCATGAAGATATGATATCATTAACAAACAAAAGCAGCAAACTTTTCCAACGAAGTACGCAGAATTTAAATTATTAAACAGCGCATTAGCAATGCTAGAGTGACTTACTGGGTTGACCTGTCTCACTACCCACCACTGCTGCACAAGTATGTACCGTACCCAAGCGCTTATTGAACCTCGCTCGTGAGAACGGGTAACACTTTTAAATCTTCTGATAGGCCAAAACTTTAAAATAGCGCCTAACGCCTGCATGATGATGAAACCAATAACTTTAAACATGTTTACCAAAACTCTAACTCCATACGTTCTGCAACACTTTCTGCCATTGAAATACTGTACATTTAAACTTCCTATTTTCTGTCTCAAGGCCTCAATCTAATAGAGGTGCAAGAAATTGCAGAAACAGATAAAAACAAGAACAGCGCAAGTACATCAACAACGCGATTATGATGAAACGCTCACGTCCTTTGCAGCAGATGTATGGTGGAAGAAGTACGTGCGCTTACTAAAGCGGTTTAGAAGAAGCCCGTCTATCTGTGCTTCCGGTTATTAACTGTAGTAGACTGAGCGTAGGAGGCTTTATATTTAGCATTCGTTGTCCCACTCTTTTGTCCAACTTTGATGAAGTGCGCAGCATGCGTAATCACCATGTCAACCGAAGTTTTGCTACGTCCCCACATCGCATTGCACACAGATGTTTTACCCACAGCACAAACTGTTCTAATTCACTCCATACTCACAAGGAGTTGGACCACGGCCAATTGTACCGGCCGAACTGTCGTTTAGAAGGTTACTGAACACCTCAGGACTGTACGAGGCTTTTAAACCAAAAATAAATCAGCAACCCTAAGCCGGAAAGAAAGCACTTTGAGGTGACAAGCATATCCATATCCAGCTGCTAGCAGAGTACGAGTACACTTTTAGCCACAGCTTACACAACCGCATGAGCAGAAAACGAATTTGAAAAAATACTGACAGTTTACCACAAAAATATATTTGTTTTCATCAAATGCTGATCACGTTTGCATGATCTAAACAACCTAGCAAAGGTAACCCTAGCAAACTTTCAATTGCAACTACCTTCATTTGTGGGTAACAGGTGTGGCTTACCCAGTGTGTTTGGAGGCTACATCCTGACGTGCAATGGTTAAAAAAGACTTATAAAAGCAACGTCACGATCAAAATACACCATGATGAATTCCACGCACATTTTTAGCTGTTCAGCTCGTTTCGTTATTACGCAGCGAGCCCGCATGGTGAATGTGTCACACAATTTAGCACTGTATTTCCTGATCCGTGTCTAACGCATCCACTGTCAGATTAATGATATCATTTCTCATGTAGTTGTCACTCTGCTATGGAATCAAAGCCAGCATCGGAAGGATTTCGTTTAGCACTGTATTTCCTGATCCGTGTCTAACGCATTCACTGTCAGATTAATGATATACATTTCTCATGTAGTCACTCTGTTGTGGAATCAAAGCCAGGATCGGAAGGATTTCGTTCAATCGTGTGCGCTGTGTTCCACTACGCTCAGATCACTTAACCACAATGAAAGCAGTCCTCGTTATGTGAGGATTTGAGTCGCGCCTCATCACTTAGCACAGGAGTCGGCAACCTCTCCCTAGGCGCGGGCCAAAAAGAAACTACAAGGTATGGCGGGCCGTACTAATTCTCCACCAACAATTCCGTTGCCTCTGCTGTTCATGATGTTGTTAAAACTTGGGAATTTGTGGAATTTTAATCATATTGTCTCCCGATTGCCTGAGTTCATAACGAAACCCCAAAATGGGACATACACTACATTTATAGCACAATGCGGTTGATCATAAATAGTTTCTCAGAACTACAGGCTACAATACAAGAAATTGCAAGGAGGGCAGATTCATAAAATATAATACCACTATGCAAGCCATACAATTACTAAAATTTGTAAAGAGGCTGCGGGCCGGATGATTTTGCTTGGCGGGCCGGATCCGGCCCGCGTGTCGTAGGTTGCCGAGCCCTGGCTTAGCATGCCAAACTTGCTAGCTATGGCATTAATCTGTCGTTTGCAGTCACGTCGGTGAATAATACTGCCACTGAAACTTTCTATAGCTGAAACTACCTCAGGCGATGGGCCCAACTAATTGATGAATGCCATGGAAACCGCCAAGCAAATAATTATTTTGATGGTGAAATAAGCAAGCTTTGCCAGTAACTAATGCAGCAATCGATATGGCAAGAATGATTGTGAGGCCTCCATTCCTATATTCACTAAAAGATTCGGTATTTCAATCCGAAGTTCCTAAGCAACGTAGCATCAAATATTACCCTATCAGTTGCAACAAGCATGCTCTTAGTCCTGTCATAGAACATCGGGTTGATAAACTTCATAGCAAACCCTTTGGTAAGAAATTTATCTGCACAAAAATAAATTAAACACCTCTCGCGATATGAGTTGAATATGCCAGGCTAAGGCCAATGGCAACCGACGTCTTTATAGGAAGAAGTCACTATAATTAGGGAAGAGGACAATCACCTTTAGGCAGCTTAATTGTCTCATTACTAATATCGTCAACACGACGAGGTGAAACTGTTACAGACGCTCTAGAGCAGTGGTTCCCAACCGGGGTGCCGCGGCACCCTGGGATGCCATTTACAGTGCCCAGGGGTGCCGCGGGCTAACACGTTTTTTTACCATATCATTAAAAATACATTTTCAAGATGTCATCAAACCTCAAAGCAAATTGCTATGGGTTCAGCATTATGGGTGCCGTAAATTGTTATTCTTTTCTGTAGGGTGCCGCAAGCCTAAAAAGGTTGGGAAACACTGCTCTAGAGAGACGCAAAGACTGTGATATGCTAATCTCGCCACCACACACACAAGATATCTTACTTCTTTGATCTTTTGTACTTGTTCGTCGGTACACTCGTTTTTTTCTTTCTACTTTTATGGTAATCCTTGTGTGGAGAGAGTACCTGAAGAATCTGTTCCAGCACTGTCATCTCGGCATGTGGTGTCAGCAAAACTGTACAGCTAAGAGGGCTACCACATCAAGCAAACACTTAGTAAACGTTCGAGCAAGCTGGTCTGCGATCAGCATTCTAAGTCATAAAAACAAACTTGACGAATTTTCAGTATCGATATAAACTATTTTTCCGTAACAGCGCTTTTACTAGCAGCACAACTGCTTTGTTTACATTTTGATGGAAGTCAGAACAAAGGCATTTTCAAATAAGCTAGTTCAAAGCTGACCATAACAACTGCTTCATAACAACACTACAGAAGCAAGAATCACAAACAGCCGATGTGCCACCACTATCTCCTGCCTGTATCAGTAACCTGACAAACATTTTAAACTTACTGAATGCCATGTAGTTTGCATAACGTTACCAGACTGGTGCCTGTTCCTAAAAGGGGTAACTGACAATAATTCGACGGCAAACTGAAACGATTTCTTCCAACACCTGCAATACAAAGTGTCAAACAAAAGCTTAACGCGGCAATCAAATCGCTAGTACTTTATGACAGCTTCCCGTGAGTCCCGTGTCACTAGCACCTGAAACAAGGTAAGGTCACAACACGTGAGCAGAATCTCATTGATTTTTCAGGGTACGGAAAGAGGTAAATCAACGTGGCGAAATCGACGGCAGCGGCCAACGGTCAGCTGTCTCTTCGCGCACCAGCATGGCGAAATCGACCAAGGCCACCTAGAGAGAAATCGCGGCGGCCTCGAATAGACTGGGGCTCACACTTAACACTGCTTGCGTTTCTAGCGTCTTCGCGGCACAACACGCACATCTGTCGCGCACTTTTGCTTTGAACACGTGACACTAAGCCGGGGCTATTCCCCACGGTTTGCGCGTCAGCTTCTACGTTGGCTAGATTTATTGATGGACCATGAACGTGCCTTGCTTCAACACCTCGTTAAGTAAATACGATGTTCTTATTCGTTGAATTCCAGCGTCCACGAGGGATGGTTGTGTGTGCAGTGCGTTTGGTCAGGCTGCTTGTCACTGGCAATATTTATAGAATCAAATGATTATTTACAGCTTCCAACTCGTCGAATGCAAGTGCATCAAGAGAGGCGTTGACGTATGTGCACATGACCGCCAGCTTCAAAATCATATCCAAAGGAAGTAATCACGGTCCATGCCAAACTGTCTAAACATGACAACTACAGATGTTTGCAAAATATTTTTACAAACCAGTGTTTGTCAGTCTGCTAGTTGTCCCTCCCACGATGCTTGGCCACTTTCGGGCTTCCCGTCAGACTCAAAAGTGATGAGGACAAATGTTTGAGATCTTAGCCAAACACATCTGTCTAATTGTTACCGATAAAAAATTCAACATAACGCGTGATACCACAGCAGTAGCCAGCCCGAGGTTTCAAATGTGGCCGCACGGCTGTTAAAAAAACGCCACAACCCGACAGCTATGAAAAGTGTTGACTACTCGACGCAGTGCACTTGCTGCGACTGTTCGTAACAGGCTTTGTCAATGTACACTCGAATTTGGCAAAAGTCACGACATCCCGTTTCTACTTGATCGTGTCCGGTTACTCCAACCGTTAAGTGACGTCATATTTCTAGGAGGAAGTCCATGACAACTCCGGACGAACCTCGTGTAAAGGTCCCTGCGGAACGCATAAAAACTACAGAATCTTCAACCGTAAAGCTTTCTATAGCAAGAGAAGGCTCTTCGTCAATTGATGTCTGCCACAAATTGAAGATGAAGCGTACGTTAAAAAACTTGGGTACGAGGGAACAATGCCTACACTAACAAAGCTAACACCCACGCCTGACATCAGCAAGACACCATCACGTTTTGTTATCCGTCGAGGACAAGAAATACCTTTCGTGTTATAGTGTTTGGATCTCATTATATTAGTTAATCTATACATCTGCTCCCGAACCGGCCCGCTGTCAAATTTTGAAATTCAGTCCAGTTCGCGAGTTAAGTTTGACTGCCCCTGCGCTAGACGGAGGCCATGACAGGTTGAGAACCCCATGCAATTTCGCTTTTACAGCTTTAACAACGCGCACGATAGAACTATCTACAGCCGTGTAAACAACAATACGTATGCAACCAACCGAGAGAGATACGTCTGAAACCAGGATAACTTATCCCAGTGTTTCTTAGGGTGAATGAAATCTTTGCAAAGGTTAATGAAAGAACAAGAGGAATGAAGGGTGAATGATATTTCTGTTCCTAATTTTTGCATCCTTTGGTAACATGCATTTGTCTTGTTGTTTTTTTTTTACCCAAAACACATCAGCAACCGTGAATAAAATGACGAACTTCAAGCGTTCTAACTTTGCGTCTTCAGCAGTCAGCAACTTTACACTTCAGAAAAACCGTACTATGGTGCAATTAACTGCGTCTATTGTGCAATGGGAATAGATTTTACCGAGAGATGCCATGTTTTACTCACTCGAGTGTTGGAATTCCTGCTGTGCTCTGCATGAACGTCTTATACTCCTGTGTGAAAGTTATTTGCTAGAATCGTAGTAATTGGGAAGTTTCATTCTCAATCTCGAGTGAAAAGCAGACACCTGAACACTGATCCAGAGAAGCCTTGTCAGTCGAAGTACAGGAACAGCTTATTTGTGATGTTTGTTTGTCACCAGTTTGGTATTGCTTCCAGCATCTAATAAGCGTTTATATCTCAGTAACACCTGCAGAATGTCTACGAAATACGTGTAAAAAACACTTTGTTTTGATGAACGTAAATCTAAGCATGCAGATGAAATCGATCAGGACACGCAAACTTCATCAGCTTCGTAGTTTAAAGAAAGGTTAGCGACGAAAATAAGTTGCCTTTAGAAATTAAAAGGCGAAAGTGGGATGATGACATACAAAGTGTGCGTTTTTCCTTCCCAGAAGTGAAGAATCATGCCATCAGTCGTCTGCCCAACACTTTGCTATTTTCAATACAGCAACCAGTTTTTGGCTCATTCAAAACTGCGGAGTCATTTACAAAACAAACAGTGTTCATCAGAACAAGTTCTCGTAATTTTTTCAAGCACCAGCACGAATATTTGTGCAAACAGTTAAGATTCCTTCCATTCATCAGTCGGAAATGACTCTGCTAGTAAAAAACTGTTCTCTTTTCCTCTTTTGAATTAGGGCTTGCGCTGATGAAACGAAAGAAACATTTTGCAAAGCTGAGTCTATAATCAAAACATATTTGAGGATCGCAGGCAGTTTGCTGCATGGTGAAAGCAGGCTTTGGATAAAGTAGAGCAAATACCGCGGTCTAACAATGAACATTTGATGTGCAATGATATTGTCACATCTGCCATACGTTCACAATATGGGAATGCAGCAATCGATGGAAGGGGTGAACGGAATCGAAAAAGGTTAAAAAGCACTGATTTAGACAACCTGTACAGATTTAATACAACTTTTGACAAGTTTATACGAATAATCGCCAAAGCTGTGAAATGTTGTAAAACTCAACAATGTTTGCCACAACGTCACCGAGCTAGCACCAAGTACCTTGCTAGTTCATGATCTACGTCAAATGGATACACGAGATATTACAACACGATTCAAAAACTACGTGACTGTATTGATAACAACACAATTTTGTGTTCACTACGGATTAGAAAATGCAATATTAACAAGCGCCTGTACTCCAATCATGACTGAAAGGCACAGGGACAGAGGAATCGCTTTTCAAGCTGGTATATTGGTTTCGAAACCTGGTCGGATGAGGCGAAGACATTAAACAGCGGCACTTCTGCCATTTCTAACTTCGTCCTCGGCGTTAATGGATCGGCATGAGGAAAAGCTCCACGCTTGGTGTTTGCTAAACTAGAACTAGACAATGACACTCCTGAGAAAGTAGTAGCAGCCGCATCACCCACAGCGCACCCCAGGATTAGCGGAAATGACTGCTCGCAGATCACTCGTGATACTTTCACTGCTGGTGCAAAGCGATTGCTGCCGTCCAAACTTCAACCTGTCTAACAGTCTGTCTTCAACTGGCGACCGAGAAATGCTATCGGTCCGTTTAACAAACCAAGTTTACTATTGCTCTGATTTGCGATCCGAACCTCACGATGTTCACGCACGAGTGAAGCAAAAAAAATTCTGGCAACAGCCAAGAATGCAGATCAGTCAAAGAGAAGGTCTTAAAAGGATTGCTAGACAGATAGATTTCCACCAGCTGTGGTTCGTACCATACACCAGCGTGGTCCAACTACTTATGACCTAAGGTCATTTTACAAAAACGTGACAACTTGCGGGCCACTTCCACTGAAATGAAGTTAAAATAACAGCTTCACAAGATTTTAAATTAAAAACGAAAAGATAAGTGAGTGTTTCATTTAAATGATTACACAATAACAAACACCAATTTATACAAATCTGTATCAGTAGGAAGCCTGTGGTTGAGGCAGGGGCGGACCCAGAGAGGGGGGCGATGCCCCCCCTCTTAAAACCTGCGAAAGTAACTTTATTCACCATGATTTTGTACAATTTGGAAAACAACATTCGCAATATAAGGACAGTTTGTCGTCCATTGTTTGGTCACAGCAGTGTATGAAGCATGCTTCATCTCTCTTACAGTAGGGAAGTCGCTATGAGACTTGACTACCAAATATTTCAGAAATCGATTCCCCACCTGCTGGCTGGATCCGCCCCTGGGTCGAGGCTTCTCTGACACTATCGTCCTTTATCAACAGGCCTACCAGCATTAACTAGTCGGCGACTATCATCCAGTGTTTCGCCTGCCATTCGATTTCTGTTTTTAGATTTGACTTGCTTCATCTTAGAAACTGTACTCTTACACACGTATGTTTTCCAAACATCCAGTCTGGTCAAACACCGTTAGTGTTGTACATTGTTATTTAAAGGTGTTATAATTGTTCTAATTAAAATTAGATACGGCAAGGATGGGCAATTAAATTGGCTCTGGTCACTTTGAAAAGGCCGCGTTTAGCGGATAGATCAATAGATTTATTTAGCGGTACTGAGTTCATTGCGCCAGAAGTAGCTTGCTCGTCAAGACAACAAGGGGCACGAAAAAAACCCATAAGTTATCCAGACAGGTGCCCCAGCGGAGGTCCGTACCTATTCTAATTTGATTGTAAAACAAATGAATTAAACAGAAATGGTACACAGAAAAGACTCTATTCACTGTTCTTGTACAAATGCACTTCATCCCAGTGCAAGCAATTCAGTGAGATAAATGTAACCTCACATGAAATTTAATTTCATATTTGCAGAATTTTTCCTTAATGCTTCCGCGGGCCACATGCGGCCCGCGGGCCTCCAGTTGGACTACACTGCCACAGATAACAAAGGATCTTTCTTCACCAAAACTTCTCTCAGTTGCCTAAGTTACGCAGATGGAATGTCACCGACCCTACAAGGAATGTCACCAGATGAGTCAAACCAGATGTTGTGAAGGAACAACCGCGATATGTTGTAAAGGAACAACTAAATAAATCAGCCAACCGTGTAAGTAAAAAATAAAAATGAAACGGCAAATGCGATTACGATACAAACGCATGTGGGTAGATGTCATGGCGAGCATGGAAATTCCATTTTTTTCTTCTACGAATAATCGAAAACAAACACGGGAAAGAACTTCTACGATAGGAAACATTCTAAAGCGCTAACCGCATTCGCAAATTTTAAGCAAGACTCATTGAAGCCTCATGTCTCGAAAGAAAGCAAATCTATCTTTTCTGTCATCTTGAAACAAGCTTTACTACATAGTTTGAAATTAATGGCTTGTTAGATCAGGTATAATTTAGCCTCTGAAATGAACTGACTTTGTATTTTATAGGTTTTCTAGCCCAATCTACGGTCAAGTTATTGCAGTGTTTCTTGATATTGTTTGTCCGCAGATCCACAACCAGCTGATATTTTCGGGGGGGCGAAAATGATTGCAACATGTTGTTTTACCTAACAACTAAAACGTTTTTGGATCTTTGAAAATGTTTTCGAAAATTTGGGAAAGAAATTGCCCCGTTGTCCCTTTCGTTGCGGGCCTGTTTGCCGATGCGTGGGGCTGGTAAATTTTTAATTTTTTTAACCTTTTTATCAGAAATTATGTAACTTGTGCATTCGCTCCGTCGACGAAATTGCTCTCATTACCAAGGTTGCTAGATTGGCCTTTTTAGGCCAAATTTCAGAAATCTAGCCTTGTTTCAAGTTGGTTGACCTGAAAGATTTCATTTGGCCTTTTTCTGGCCTCGTCTCAAGTTGATTGGCCTTAATTCATTTGGCCTTTTGGCTTTTTTATGCTGAAAAAGTTTCCAGTTTCCTCAGCAGGAAAATACATTTACCATGGCATTTTTTCGACAACCCCATTACAAAATTTTTGTGATAAACGCCGACGCTCGCGTTCTGATGTTGGTCAGATTCGAAGGATGCGAGATTCGAAATAAATTTTTGTGGAATCACTGGAAATGCTTTCACTGTGTATTGTGATGGAACCTCTAAGCAGGCTCAAAGCTTGCAGACAGGTCTGCGTCTCTGCGATATAAATGCGACAACGATGTCGAGGAAGTGAAAGGGCTCTTATATTTCTGGTCGTGAGTACAGGAGTGAATGGGAGATGACTTTCGTTCGTATGGATGCAGAAAGCTGCCGATGGGTAAGTATGCAAACTGTGTCACCACTGTACCCAAACTGTGTAATATCACAAACCACTAATAGTCACAGAGACATCAGGAATGAATGAGCTTCAGTACACGGCCAAGGACTTAATCTCAATTTCGAAGAAAATTTCTAGGGATATCCTTGTAATTTAGGTGTTTTCAGCGACCAAGGAATAGCAGTATCACAGAGTTTTTTTTCTGGCCTTTCAATAATCCGTCTGGCCTTTTTCTGGCTTTTATATTACCACTGTTTGGCTTTTCATTGAAGTTTTCATCTGGCATCCCTGCTCATTACCATACATGCATCCTATCTACAACGAATTTCTTGGTTAAATCATGATTTTCCGTAAACGGTAAAAACGGTTCTAAGTATTTTGTGGCACGCTACTTCCACGTTGTACATGCACATGATCGCTGTGCAAATGATCACATGTAGAAAATGCAAGAGAGCGAGTGACGCCAAGAGGTAACGGCAAACGGCACAAACGAATGTGTCAGTGCACGCGGAACCTACAAAGACAAGAACATGGCGCAATTCTCCAATTCCTACTTAATCATCAAAACGACTTCTGTCGAGGGCTCGAGGCGGCACATATTTTGCACCTTTTGTTTATGTTTATGATGGAAACGAAGAAGAGGAAAGCAGGTGATGAAAACAGGGTTTTCAACCTTGCATTTTTACGGAAATTTGTTTTTGCGGAGATGCACGGCAAACCAATGTGTCTTGTCTGCCAAAAAAACAATTGCTGTGCCAACACAAGCGAATCAGCAACGCCCCATGAACAGCTTTATCCAGAGTTTAAAGCAGTTTATCCACTTGATAACGATCTTCAGAGAAAAACTCCAAACATTGCCCGATTGGTTTTAAGCCCAACAGCCCATTTTCCGCAGTATAGTCAAGAGCAATGACAATGGGGACAGAAGCCTCATTCAAAATCGCCTGCAATATTGCCATAGTATATTAGCTTGCTACGGAGGAAGAGTTTCTGAAAACTGCATTTGTTGATCGTACCAACTCATTGTTTTCTGAATTTAAGAACAAGGATGACATCAACAGCCAGATTTTAAAGTTACAAGTCTCTGATTCAACAGTGATTAGGAGAGCAGTGGTTATTTGAGACAATTTCTTATCACAGTTGTTGAAACACATTGAAGTGGAGGGTTGTTCAGACTAGCATTTGATGAATCAATCAACCGCACAAGCATCACGCAGCTTGTAGTTTGCGTGCGCTTTCCTTAGGAGACACAATTTCTGAAGAAATGCTGGCTTTGTTACCAGTAACAGGCCAAACCCGGGGTCTAGACATTCATTCTGCGATAATGAGTTTTTTGGTGGACCAGACAAAACCATCAACTTAAAAAATTTGGTTTCTGTGACTACCGATGGAGCTCCGTCCATGGTAGGAAAGGAAAAAAGGAGTAATTTCTTCGCTGAGGAACGATCCTGAGATGCCAGAATTCTTTTGATATCCTGGTATTTTGCACCAAGAACAACTGTGCAGCAAACTCAGATGTGGCGAGTTCAAAGTGATGATGGATTCCGTAACCAAAACATAAAATTTTATTTGGCATTGAAACATAGACAGTTTCGTTCATTGGTGGAAAAGTTTCACGTTGAATTATCTGACTTGACAATGCATGCAGAAGTGAAGTGGTCAAGTCAAATTGCTGCCAGCTGTGCGCATGTTTTTGGGAGAAAAGGGTAGACGTGATTTACTGGCATACCTGGTAAATGACACGTTTGTGTTCAACACAGCTTTTCTGACTGACATAACGCGTCACTTGAATTCACTCAACCTAAAGCTACAAGGAAAACATGGGATTCTGCCTACAGTGATGAGCTATGTTTAAACGTTTCAAGCGAAACTGACCCTGCTTTCGCAGTAGCTTGAGGTCGGAACCTTCACAGACTACACTTCACTATTTATATATGTGTGTGGAAGTTGCTTCTCTACCATCGGAGCAATCAAATCAAAACAACGTTCCCGTCTAACTGATTGGTATTTGTCAGACTTCCTTAGAGCAGCAACCAGATCTCAAATTACTTGCGAAAAAAAGTAGACTCAGAGCTCTCATTAGAAAAAATTTGTATCATATTATTAGATCCATAGTCAATGGTCATTTGATTTCTTATTTTTTTCCACATTTCAGTGATGGTCGTCATGTTTCGTTTCACTTATCGGTAAATTTTTAGGAAGTAATCAACGTGATACCACTGCGATTCTTGGCGTTTAGAAATTTAATCACTGCAACATAACAACTAATACCTGTTACTGAAACTGAGGATACTGCTAGCGTAAATTGACTAGCACGACTGCATATATTAAAGAGCAGAAAATTCAACATGACAGAAAATTAAATGGTATGAGGTATTTTATACAGTCTATTATTTTTATATGATATATGGTGAAAAGAATTGATAGTTCGCGGCAATAGTTGGAGTTATGAGGTGGCCCGCTGACCATTTTGAAGTTGAGAACGCCTGTTCTACATCTAAAAAATACCTCGGCAACCATGAATTTTCAAATACTGTATATTGTCGTTTTCTATGTGCTTGCATTCAAAGGTTTCTCGAATGGATGGGTGGTTGAAGGTCAGTTTCTTGCAAAACTCAAAGAGTGTTTGTCAAAATATATCCACATATTGATTGCCTTTCAATGTCGACGTAATATTTTCGTAGGTACTAGCTGTCTCCCAAAGCAGTTTCTTGGTGAGAACAGCAGGAAATAAAGTTCAAACAAAAATCACCAGAAACAAATGTGGCTCTATGCAAATAGGAATTTTGCGGCGCTTGGGAAAAACTGGTGCAACCCTTCGCGAATGTTTTATTTGCAGCTGGAAGGTAATTTATCGCCACGAATAAAAAATAATTGTCACCATTTCAAACTTATATCAGAATAACGTAAAAATAACCTACCGGCAGCAAATGAAAAATATTGATTTGGACACAGGTGGCGACACAAACTTCGCACGAGTCAGGTCCGAGTGAACTCTTCTCAAATTCATTCCAGATTAGGTTACAAGATTCGCATGAAGAACCCACTTTTTATAACCCAAATAACATCCTCTTTTTACTACATTCCAATGAGCATACAGTGCATATAAAACAAAAAAAATTAATATATACGCGCACGAACGCGATGGAAACAATTTCTTTGTTCCGAAAACGCAAGGGTTTTATCACGGCGGGGCTGACCAACGAAACATAAGAACACCATTTGAAACATCTGCATGCTCAGGAGACAACCTACGATTGCAGCTTAGTGGCATTTTGACCCCCCTTATTACCAAACTTTTGATCTCTCACAGGTCCGGCTCAAAATTTAATTACAGCATTTCACAAATGGAGATGCAAGTAAGTTTTATTTTAAGAATTAATATCCCCTTATTCTTGACATACTAGCCGTTCGCCTCAATTTGTTTAGCCAGTCCAAATAAACGGCGCGAATAAGACGCACTATGCCGGACATCTATAAAGTGTGCTCATCAGAGCAGAAGAGTTCGCAAAAGTTATGTCATCTTACAAAATATGTCAAGCTTTTTCCATTTACATGTTTTCGTGCCTGTGCTCTTTTTACTATGTAATATTTGTCAAACAACAATGATTTGCTTACACACAATGAGATAAACTATATGGTAAGTGCCCTGGAGTTCTTGTCAAGTTGGATTTCTGTTGTCTCGTCTGTGCCTGTGCTAAGAAGGACGGTTCAGCACAAGTTTTTGATTTTCGACACAACGCTGACGTATCATTTGAAAACTAGTTAGTTTGTTATCCTGTTTGGTAAATGTACACTATAAATGTAAAATCTGTACGTGCGAAATACAGAGTTATTTGCTGTAATGCGCAATTGGCTGTAGTGTAGCGTAGGCCAGTCTAGTACTAGAACTGGACTGAAGCAGATCTCTAGTTACGAGCCAAAAAGTGCAGTCTGTAGAATTTTCCTTAGCAGCTCGTATTTTTAGCTAAATTGTTTGTCTTCTTGTAGGCTGCTTAGAAGATTAAGAGAATGGATACTTATCATTGTATCGATATACCAGAGCGAAAATGAAAACAAATGACTTGACTAGTTGTAAAGGTTTAAATTTGGGAGATAATATCCAATAATCCTGGTGTAACTTCCGAGCTTCAACGGGCACTTAATGTTTACCACACATGCTCGCACAGTACAGTGGTTGCTAAATGCCTTAGAAAATTTCAATGCAAAGCGTACTAACTGCCTATTGAGAAGAGGTCCTTGGAATGTTGAGATAGATGGCAAGATGAAACCGTTGAAAAAGAATTTGTTTACATTACAAGGACGGCGGTCTTGCAAGAATTTTTGCCTATTGCCCTTCATTACCAATCACTTTTAGACAAAAAAGCAATGCAATTACGCGATATGTATGGAAGCCAACTTGACATATAAGCGCGTTAAATAACAAAAGATATCGACTCTCATTCAAAACAATATTCATATTTGGCCCAATAAGTCACGACTAATTTTTTGCCTTTCTCGCCAACGTGTGCAAAGCAAGCCGATAAGTTCCCAAAGGTGGAAATCTTGTGTAAACGCCAAACTGCTAAGAAAATCCTCGTTGATTTCACTGAAACTATCATATTTTTTGAAGTTTTTCATTCTGTCAAAAGTTTCTGGAAACAATCAAACCTGAAAATTAACTACAGATTTTTTGAGGTACAGGATCAGAAAAAGCACACTGCAGAATATGACTGTTTAGAAACAATAAATATGGCTGGGTTTTCAACGCAATGTTGCAAACAAGGCAGAGAAAAATGAGAGAAATAAATTGTTTTACCCCGTTGAATCATACAAGGTGCATCACTATGAAGTCTGAAGCGACATAAATGTTTTTAAGTCGATAAAACTAACTATAGTTGAGGGCTAGGAAATAGGAAACCTCAGACTTAAACAATGAATGTATAACTCATATACACACTGAGTCAAACTTTAAAAGTTTGGACAAAATCGCGGGCCAACGTTGATGTTTGTTGAAAACATCTTCGTCCGCATGAGGTCATTGTGACTGGTGTGATGTCACAAACACTACAGGGCCAAGACCCGTCCGCACACTAAAAATAAACGACTGCACCATGAAAAATTAGGTTTTCAAACGTGGCTTGTAAACGTAGAATGTCGAGAACAATTGAGATTGACCTTATTCACTGCCTCGACTTGACAATATAATTTTACTTGCAGTCTTTTTCGTTTAACAAAGTATTATATATGAGCTTGATTGAGGGAACACTGAAAAATAACCTTTTTTAATAACCACTCAACTGAAATGCCGCTGAAATTCGCAGCCTCGGCAGTCCGCTACCTGTGCAAACAAACCGAGGAATTAAAATCCAGAGTCCTAAGTTATTAATTATCGGCCAACTACTAACTACTTTTGCAGTCTCGACGTGATCGGTTGTAAGGTTAAGCCCCACCCCTGTAGAGGGTCAAGTTCACAGGTGATCTCACCGACGTAGCTGTAAACCCTGCAATCAATTCCGACATGATCCGACTTTTGAAGTCTTTTCCACTCGCAACATGGTTAACCTTTCAGCAAAACAGTGGACGTTGGACCTGGCACTGAAAAACCATACACCTGATATATCTGTTGGTAACCAACGCACGTAACCCTCACGCAGCAAAGAGCAGGAACGTCGCAGGAATCCCCCGACTTAATTGCGGTGTGAATACCAACCGCTCGACGTTAGCTAATTTACAAACGGCTAACGCAATTCATTCAAAAGGGATGTGATGTTTGCCGCAATACCAATTCTGAGGTGGGCTATATGCGACCTAGTTAATTCGTTAGAAACGGACGTGGCATACAAAGCAACGCTTGAATGACGCTCACGCTCACATGCTAACAAATAAATCGGTTCAAATCACCAACAGGACTGCAGAGCACAGAATCGGCTGACACTGGCAGGACCTGAGCGCAAAGCAGCCAGCGCAGGATCAGCAACGACTTACGTCAGCGACTAAACAAAACATTGTCTACATTCCTATGCTGTACTTCCAAGTGCACACTGAAAACCTGCAGAACTAATTCCGAGTTTCTTTCATCCACAAGAGTCGGCAGGCAATAAATCACGGAGTAGTGGGAAAAGCGCTTCACGCACTAACGTAGAGCTAACTGTCAACCTTCTACGACAGAAGCTTCGCATACATGGTCAGGCGAATATCCAGGTAACTCAACAACAACAACAACCTCGGAGACAAGCATACGCCAATGTCCTTGAGCTAACAAAACGCATGACTACCAGCAGTCAACTTGGTTTCCATGCTTGATATCTCAGTGCTTGAGCGCTATATCCAAACGTCTAGCAGCGAAAATTTCGAAAAAAGTATTGTACATCCCTACTGGCAGCAAAATTGAATTCTGAAATCTGTTGAAATACTGCATTTACGAGTAAGCTAAAAGTGGTTTTGTTGTAGACGCAGGTTAAAATTAAGATGGAGCATAAATCAAACACCGTAGCAAAAAAACAGCTCGGTTTTGTCTAAATTCAAGTAACATACTACGTGAGAACAATTTCCGTCCAAGGGGAGTAAAAACGGCGTGTTGGTGTACATTTTTCAGAAGAGCAACTTCAGTCAAATTCAGACCATTATGATAACAACACTTTTTCCAACAGTCTTGTAAACTTTCTAAACCCTTTTCTTAATGCAGCTCACTTCCACTGACAAATGAAAGGCGCGATGAAGACCTTACTTCGAACAAGTTTTCACGCCATTGCGTAGTAGCCTAAACATTTAAATCGTTTGCAGTTTGAATAAACACACGACTACACTGTGTACAGGCAACTGACAATTTCCACTTCTTCAGGAAATACTTATTTTAACATTGAAAAAATGATGATGATAACACTCACATTTAAGTGTACAGCAACAGGAAGCTGCAGATAATTTTCACACAGCGGCGTTTGCATGAAACTTCAGCGTTATTCCTTAAATCCTAGTTCAGAACTTTCACAAATCGAGCGGTATCTGGTCATAACACATTTACTTTTACCAAAATAAAGCGGGATGCTCCAATCGGGATACATACGTTTGTTAAAAAAAATTATGCAAAGCTTAAAGTTTGCCATACGTAATGATATTTTTACATAACAGGCTGGGAATAGGCTTTATTGGCTGAAAGCAGTGCTCTCATTGATTAACGCTTCAAATTTTCTTTCACTAACAGTCACTTCTTCAAAACCGCACAAGCAGACAAAATTTAGCGCGAAGGAAAAATAATTACGGGGTGAAAATGTTTCTCACGAAAAAATCAGGAAGGAAAAATTGCGGGTCTCTAGATTTCCCTGACGTCTTCTGATGCACAATTATTTGACATATGAAAACCACTGTATCATCGTTATCTTACTCAAGAAATCACTAGTATCCCTAATTGTTCTCGAAAATAACATTTACTTCTGCAAAAAACTTGCAGCACAACTGGCTGCCGAATATGTACAGTGCACCCCAGATAGGTCAATGTACAAACCGGAGCTTCAAGGAGGCAACTCACCAGAGCTTCAAGGAAAAACAAGTTGATTATTTTTCACCATCTCTGCATTAATGACATAAAAATTATAACTACTGACATGTTTTGATAGAGACAGTTGTACATGGACTTCGGAAGTTCTCGCTAGACACTTGCATACAAAATCTGAAGCAGCAATGCCCATCATTGCGTTTCTGGCAATAATGCTTCACTGTATAACTATATTGTATCCTTGAGGATGACGTGAAGAGTAAAAAACGAAACGCTGCAGCAGTAAAGTACTTCGTCATACTGGCACACCTGTTCAGCATCGAAAAACTGCAGCAACTCCGCGATATGTTCACCAAAGATATAATCACTCTGGTTCGTACGATTCTTTAACGCAAGTAATGCAGCTTACTCATTCAAAATTTCAAACAGCGCAAGCACATCTTCTTATCTAAAGCAAATGGCACACAGGCCGTAGGTCAGCGCGGAAGAACTCTCTATTTTCACAACCGGCCAAGAAGACATGAGCGCCATTGGCGAAATAGTCGATTGTGGTCACCCTACGAGGCATTGGTAGGCGCACCTTTTGACAACGTAGATTTCGAGAATCGCGCAAAACTTATCACATCTATCAAACACGTGCCATTTACGTCACATGAGCCGCAGCAGTCGGTAAACCACGACATAGTAAAATGGGGTAATGAAGAACTGGACAAAGCCTTACAGAATGCACATACTGGTCATGACGTGCACAGCAGACAATGAAAGTAAAACAAATACAAGCCACTGCGTCTCACTAGCGCCACCTAACCATTTCTTCTTTTTATTTGAAACAGCATCCGTTTAATGCAAGAGTTAATAAAATACTTAAGAAACCTATGTTACGTAAAAATGCATAAATCATATTTGACTATCACGTGATTTGATTTTTACTTCTTGTGTCTGTGCACCACAAACATTATGTCACATGCATTGGTCTCATGTAAAACTTTCATTCAAACTGAAACTCAACAAACACGCAGTGTAATGTCAAGAGATAGCCATTGAACGTTTTCCGGAAATGCCCGTATAGGAAATAGAAAAAAATCGAGAAATGAAGCAGACTTCGTGATACAAATTTTTGTAGTTGTTCCTTACCAACCATTTGATAAGGATTGAGTAAACTGGGTACGTGCTAAGCAAACGCGGGCTACAAACGTTCATGGCCTGCTAGCATGGTTGCGGGCTGTAACATAGATCTGTACCTGCAGCAAAGTTGCCTTTTACTATGAAACGGCTTAGTGAAAATGCCGCTTTCAGGAAAATTAAAGCTCGGTGAAAAGCCCACCACGGCATGTGTGATGTCACAACTGATTTGACAAAAGCAAATCTTCAAGCGATGAAGTTCTTTGGTACTCTGCAGAAATTGCAGTTACGGTAGATAACTCTGGCCCTCATACATTTTTCATCATTAGCCAACACTTGAATTTCACTAATCGTTTCTAAAAATTACCCAATTTTGGTAACCGATATTCATGCAGAGCTGGAGTTAATTACCATTCGGACTTCACAATAATTGCACTGAACAAGGTGCTTTCAAGATCGCGTTTAAATCGAAAGCAGCTTGTCGAAAAAATGTTTACCACGTTCATGATCTTTGCAATGCAACAATGGAATTGACTTGGCTACTTGCGACGACGGAACATCTTTGCCCAGACAACACTTTTCGCACCAAACCTGGATTTCAGCATGAAAACTACTTCGTGTTAACATTTCTCCAGGGTTTATTTCAGGTGTTTTAGAGACCCGATTCGGGTCCCCTAGAATTGCAAATCGGGCCCCTAGAATCAGAGAAAATTATCATCGTGTCCCTACAGGTCCATAACGGGTACTTAACATTTTCCTTAAAAACAACCATGATTTCACCAAACCATTACCCGAGCACTTTAATTACTTTTTTAGTGCTTTACAATCTACATAATTGAACACACTGAGTGAAGGTACCCAGCCAGTGTTCGAATAAAGTTTGACAGTGACACAACATGGTACTACCCACTCTCAAAACCATTTCTTACAAAATTTGAAGGAGACTAAACTGTTGGGCAGTTTACGAATCTGTTCGCCATACTATCATCAAGTTGCTGTAAGCATTAAAATTCCTACGCACCTTCTCGAGTAAAATCATTGTGTACAGATGATCGGCTTTGCTTGGCATTCTGGAAAGTGCTTGTTCAAATGCTATTTCCGGGTGGGATGGGTACAATATAATTAACTGCGTCCAAAGAACCGGATACAAGGTGAGACATGTAAGCATCCTAAATAAACACTGTTTCTACTGCACCGTTACAGAAGAGTTCTAGCAGTACATTTACGTCCTTTGTGCAGGCATGCTCACGAGCGCACTGGAAGTGAGTTATGACGCCAAGGGAGCAAATCGTAAATGGACAGAGGGAATACAATAAAGCCGTAAATTTACATGGACACAACAGACAATGACATAGTCTACAGGAAAGTGTGATGACATGTATATCATTTCCAAGTAGTTAACTCATGTTTTGAATATATTCATTTACACTCCAGGTTAGCATTGCGAGGAGGATGCTACGGCCTACCTATCAGATCCAGGCTATGACAGCTTGGCTAGACGCAGAAACCCACGAGAGTTACCACAGGCATGAGGCACACTCATGTTGAGTGCAAACATTTCAAAGAAAATGTTTTAGAATTTATTTGCCTTTCTTGGCAAACATATCAAGTGTGGGCTACTTATAGCGATTAAATGTAACTCCCTGGCAGCGGTCACATACTTCAAAGCCAGCTAGCTTGCTAATAAGTAATGAGTTGGTGACGTTTCAAATTTTGAGAGCTCATTTGATCAAGCTCACCCAAGCAGCGAATCAGAAGAAACTGTATGAAGTACTAAACAAAATGCATTTGTGAACTCATTTTAAGTGTCATGTAAAAACTGCATTATAGATTGTCAACTTGCCATGAAATACATGTACATCTCATATCGATGGAAAGTTAGCCGCTGAAAAAAAGTTTCGAACATCATTATTATGGACAACAAACTACCCATACATAAAGGTTTGTTTGTTGTAGTTCAAGAAACTCCTAGTTTGTTGTGCCATTGCAATCACATGTGAAGGAAGCATAACTCATACTTTTTACCAGGTTTTAGGCAGCAAAATTAGTGCACAACACCAAATTTGTGTGTTAGCTGCATTATTCATATGGATGGATTTCCTTAGATTGTCACTCTACCGTCAAAAATATGGCTTGCTAAGCAGTTTTGAACAGTTCTTGATCTTCCACAACCATTTAAAGGGGTATGTCATTATATTTACAATAAACTGTGTTACCACTTAAGGGTTACTATGCCTTGGCAAATGGTTCTGCTGCACTCTGTTATGCGGTCTAAGTTTGTACATTGGTCAGTGTTTTGTTGAATTGCAGATGTTTCCAGTGCATCCTGGGATGCTGCAATAGAAATCCAGCATCTTCTGTATGTTCTCCAATCACGCATTTTTCAAGAAACATTTTATATACCTGAAACTACCACAGCATGCCGTTAGAATATTAGGTATCACCTGTACTTGTGCTATGGCAGGATAACAAATGATACAATAACTAGACCACTACTCCATACAATTATGCAAAAGACCTGGCATACAGAAAAGGCAATATATAAATAAAAGATAGCAAAGATAGCATGTGCAATAAAGAGCTTTATTATTTGGCTTACCCCATCAGCCAGTCCATCTTCAACACTCTTCCAAATGCCTCCCACGCAGTCTGTAATTCAAAGTTGTAAATAAAACCAAGCATTTCTATTGAAATAAAAAAAAAACAGTTTCTTAAAACCATTTACAGTATCCCTAAACTTGAGTACAACAATAAATGTGCAGGCCTTTCAAGAATGCATAGGTTTTTGTCTTTGCAATGCCAGTAGTACCTACATTACAAAACAGAAAATTGTACACAAAGCAGAGAACTCCAAGCACAGCAGGAAGAAAATTAATTCTACCACACAAATGAACTTGTCAGCTGTGAGCAGAGTATGATTTTCAATTACTGTCTGCAAAGTATATGAGAATGGATAGTACTATTCACATGATATTCACGGAAACACGAAACCTCCACCATTGATAACTAAGTCATAAATCTAAAGAAATTAATACAAGTAACAGCTCTCGTTTTTGCAAGTTTAAATATTTCTAAGTTCAACTTCAACTGACCGATTGGTACAATGGCAGAGCAAATGTGTCTTAAGTAGGTAGAGACCAGGTTTAGCATACAGTCAGGACACTATGAAGACTTGAAAAAACAGTATTTGTTGCTTTTCCAGCCTTGTTCACAGTATTAATGGATTGGTGCAAGGGAAAACTCAATATGTGGTGCTACAAATGACTTGCCAACACTGCAACAATCAGTACCAGTCATGTTGTCCATTGCACCATGTGTAGCAATGCGGCCCACCCACAGCACAGGGTTAGCACATGAACCATAACTGGGGTACACTTAGATTTACCTGTAATCAAAAATCTGAAAACTAGTTAACCCTTTATCGCCAGCCGCAGGAGTCAGAGAGCTGTTCAAACCCTCTACGGATTCAGCAAGTCTTCTAGTTGACATTGAAAAAAAATTTTTTTGTTTTTGGTTTGGCGTTTGATGGGGGGAACGTCACAAGTGAGGGTGTTTTTGCATTTTTTTGGCCACCTTTACCTGACCCTGGGCCCCAACCAATTGACCCATTCTTTTGGCTCAATTTTTTTTCGGGAACTAGGCAAAAATCTGTGTCTTTAAAGGCCCTTGAATGGCTTTTCTAGCATATCTGTAGCCAAAATTATGGATAAAAAAACAAAAATTGGTGAAAATTTCTGCACCCACATACTTCAATTTAGGTTGGAACACACCCCTTCTCTATATGGACAACACTCGCCAGCGGATCGAGCTAGAGAGCTGTTCAAATCTGCTTTGAATCGGGAAAGACTTGTAGTTTAGACTGAAAAAAGCAATTTTCACCGTGCGATTTCGGCCTTTCTGGCCATGTTTACAAAACCACAGGATGTTTTGACAGGTCTGTCAAAACAATCCATGACGTCAACGTCC
>JGI24158J21664_10000264_pt1 | contig 42662 bp, 27 predicted proteins | sample Ectturendosymbi3_FD_21664 | JGI IMG/M metagenome (IMG submission 21664) | reverse complement strand
CCGCACCGGTGTCGGACGTTCCCGCTCCTGCTTACACGAATGGGGTATGGACCTTCTGCGGTTTGTGAGTGTGGCGCAGGAGAACAGACCATCGAACATGTCGTCCTCCAATGCCCAATCCATCGACCTCCCATTGGACTGCAAGGCCTGACGGTTCTGGACGATGAGACAATTGAATGGCTGCTCAACACCTGCCCCGAGATCTAGTGCGGCCAAGCAGTGGTTTCAACAACTCGTTTAATAGAACAAGCGCTTTTGCAGGAAAGTCTTATGGGTAAATGGTGACATTGATCCAAAGTAGAAGCTTGGAACTTCACTATAAAAACGTTTAAAATTTGTCAATTCAATGAAAGCAGCCTTTTCAGAAATAAAAAGCCAGACAAATGCACATTTTGATTCTTTAAAAAAACGGACATTAAAATGTTTAAATGTTGACATTCGGTTGGTGATATGCAGTGGTGTAGGAGGCAGGGGTGCAAGCGCACCCCAAAAGTTTTGATTTGTCAAAAATCTGGGCAAAATCTATGAAAATGTTTGTAAAATACCTGAAATTCTGGGCAAACAACCTGAAAATATGGAAAAAAGGCGTCCAACGTTGTTTGATTTTGAGCAACGGGCGCCCAGGGTGGGGAGAATCACATGAAGACCTTTTTTGTGGAGGTCATCCCAAAATTGATCTGTGTGGAAGGAAATATTCACACAAAGAGTTGCCCGAAAAGTTTTCGGGCAAGTTTGGGGAAATTCGGGCAAAAATCTTTCGAAACCCCAAAAATTTACCTGCTCCTACACCTATGGGTGATTGCCTCTCCCTATTAAAATTTCTGGCTACGCGCCTTGCTCAGACACATAGAACACAAGGACACAGAAATGTTTATGAACAGCACAAAGAGTTCGTTGGTAGATGTGTTACACGCCGTCATACTGATGCTGAAGATGAGCAAAGACTGAAACAAAACACCAGTAAGTACTGCATTTTGTAACTGTCATACAGAAGCGTGCATGATGAGAGAAAAATGGAGATTTGTAAAGGTATTGGACAGTTGAAGTGAATGTATAAAAGTTGAATGAAGATGCGCATCGTTGAACAAAAGCATGCAGATTGTTTGTAATCATCAAGGCATCAAACGGACCCGTAAAAACGTCGCAGGGTGTTACCCCCCTGGAAAATTTTTCTACCCCTGGAAAAACGTGTTGGACATAGTTTAAAAAATTCTCCCCCCTCAGAAAACTCTTCGCCGCCCCTGGTGTTTCCAGCTGGTTACATACCTGGCATCAAATGTCCTGAATAAGTGACTTGCTGTGGGCAAACACCTGCTTGTCTGGGGATATAAAGCAAATTCAATGGCGTTGCTACAGGTAACGTGCAGGCTTTTGATACCGGACTGTTTGTACTTGCACTACCATCTTCAGTCATACACTGTCATGCAATACGCACGAAACAAACTGTTTTAACTGCAGTAGGGCACTGAGCAAAGATGCCTCGTGTGTCACATCTCCGTCGACTCGAACACATTTTTTGAGAAAAAATTGCCATCTTGTTTCGGAAAAAAATTCTAAGCAAATCCACTTGTGAGAGCAGTGGCGTACGCAGAAAACTTTCACGGAGGAGGTTTCATTCAGTGGCATATGGTGGTCATTTGTATTTGGTGTGCGCTGTTTGTGACGTCACAATTTGGCGTCATATTCATGTTTACAAACCAACGTTTTGACGAAGTTTGTTGACACAATATGCATATTCTTCTACACGCATTCTCCTTATTTTATGCGTCATTGCACTGAATATTAACTATCAGCGCTCCAGGTTAGGATATTGGAGAAAAATGCACTCAGCAGTTCATAACTGCAAAAATATCGGTCTGTGCGTTAAACCAGGGGAGTAAAACAAACTTATCTTCACTGCGACAGAGCAATCTAACTGCAAAATGATGCTGCGCTAATGTCTTGTCGAATACGAGCAGTCGAGAATAGAAAGTGTGCGGCTGGACTGGCTGGCGCACACCATGGTTTGCAATATCGAATCTTGCTAAACCACACAAGAATTGATACTGCGCATAACGTACGCAAGAAAACTTTCGTTTTTTTGTCATGCAAAAAAATCCAGCAATTTTTAGTTTTCCTTATTCCCTGCTGAGACATTATCAAAAGCATGAATGCTTCTATATCAACTACTGCTATTTTTGAGTTCGTGCAACAGTTTTATCATGCTACAGAAATTGTTAATGTAGCTAATTCGGTCAGCGCATGCGCTGATCAGCCATTGCAGACAAAATAAAGACAATTGTTGCGAATAAAGTGAACTATCGCGGAACACAATCTTAATCATGCGTAGTGGACGAAAGGTCTGCAAAAAGTGATGAGATGGTTCCTGGATGCAGACGATAACCCAGATTCACACCGAAACCTAATCATTACTTTTTGGCCCATTTACAATATTCCTTGAAAAATGCATCCAAATTCATTCCTTGGTATTTGCATTAAGTCGACAAATTAACAAGTAAAATGTGTGCGAAAATAATTAATCTTCTTTGTGCAGGTATTAAAGTTTTTGTATATCAAACTCAAAAGGGTTTTTAACCCCAATACCCCTTGCGTACGCCGTTGTGTGAGAGATATATTTCAGAAGTGACCGGAGTCACATTTTAAGATTCCGACTCCGCACCTGTTCCAAAATTTTTGAATCCGGATCAGGATACGAAATTTTTTCAAATTTGTGAATCCGACATTCCGACTTCTGTTCAAACTCCGGCAACCATTGATGCAACCGATATTCAGCAATCTTGAACTTAAGCAATGACATTTATAAAGACCACGCAGACTCCTGCTACTGTCGAAAATAAAAAGTGACTGCAGCTCCGGTTTTTCACAAATTTTTTAATCTGGCTCTGGATCCGAAAAAAGCTGAATCCTCCCGGAGTCGACTCCGGGCTCGTGGTCACCTTTGATATTTTTGTCTGGTGATTCAGACTAATCTTTCTATATGGAGATAAACTTTTAGGAATTTATAAGCAGTGCAAAACTCTAAATTTGTTTGGCTAAAAATTCGTGCTTGAACTTACAATGCATTGACTCGATTCGATGTGACTCGAAAAGTTTTGAGGAAGGAATCGAACTCGACAGAGCTGAGATCAGTGATGCGCATCGAAGTTATTTCAAATGGGATTGAACTTAAACGGACTTGAAAAGTTTGTGAAACCAAGTTTTCACTGTAAAAACGTTGCTCAACCACGTCAATTTAACACAGATGAACACAAAATATGAATTTGGAAGTCGATTGTGAATCACCACAACTCCGAGTACAATTCGAGTCTGAGTCATTTGCAGTAAGCTTTTAATCAACTTGTGTCATTGCAAGTATGAAGTCAAGATTCTTTAAAGCTACAACTTTATCAAGTCAAGATTCTTTAAAGTTAGAAATGGCTGACTTTAAATGGTGCTTCAAGTCGTTTCCAAATATGCAAAAGTATTTTGCTCATTTTTTGAAAAAGGTCATTATAAAATAGTTCTTAGAAGCATTTCAACGTTTCTGCCAAAATTCTGGTAAAAACGCGTACCTTTCACTGTCGTTTCAGCTCAAAACTCATGTATTGCTCACGCCTCCCAAATGGTACTGTATTTCCCAAAATAATTCAACAGCTTACGGAAATATTTGACTCAACTCAATTGCAAATTGCCACTCAGACTGAGATCGACATCGCAAATGACTTGAATTGTCCTGACTGGAAGTGGATTTGTATGTGTCGGAGACAATTTGCGACTAACGTTTGATGACTCCTAGTCAACTCAACGTCCAGGTTCATCATTTGATTCTATTTTTAGTGGTTTGTGCTTGTTTATCGAGCAAAACGGGATGATTGCAATGGTTTGACTGAATCAATTCAAATATATTTGATGAAATTAGAATTTCCATTGAAACACAGTCGGACCTAAGTACTCAAAAATTAATGGCGGTTATCAGTTTTTTTTAAAGAAAATGTTGGATACCTGGTATGGACCAGAGGTGGCCGGAGTCACTTTTTCAGTCTCCGATCCTGTTTCAAATTTTTGAATTCGGATCGGGAAATTTTCCAAATTTGAGAATCCAACTACTGTTCAAACTCTAGCTACCATCGATCCAACCGAAATTTACCCATGTTTTACTTGAGAAATGGCCACGCAGACTCCTGCTAGTGCCGAAATTGAAAAGTGACTCCGGATCCGGGCAGAGGCGGATCCGGGTGGAGGGGGCGATTGGGACGATCGCCCTCCCTAAAACCTATGAAAGTAACTTTTTCATGATGTTGTAGGCCTGCAATTCGGAAAACAGCATTCGAGATATAAGGCCATTTTGTCGTCCATTGTTTTGTAAAAACAATGTTTTGAAGTAACTTCATCTCTCTTACAGTAGTGCAGCCGTGATGAGAATTAAATGCCAAATTTTACTGAAATCTCCCCCCTAAACCTACTGGCTGGATCCGGGTCCGGGTTGTCACAAATTTTTGACTCCGGTCCGTACCCGGGTCCGAAAAAAAAACGCAAAATCCTGCCAGAGTGGACTCCGGCACCCCGGATCCGTGGCCACCTTTGGTAGGGAGCCGAAAAATTTCCAACAAAATTTCATAGATATTTCTCTTCATAATTTTTTTTGATTCTAGGGACCCAATTTTCAATTCTAGTGACCCGAATCGCGTCCCTAAAACACGTTAAAAAAGCCCTGGCATTAATCAAATTTAGTCTCGTTGAAAAATGACGACTAATGTTCATACGGGTCATTCAATCTCTCCAGAAATAAATCCAGTCATTTCGAGTCATCCACAACCATGACTTGATAGAGTACATTTTTGTTGTAAGATTTAGGAGCAGGGCTAGACTGAAGCTTCTTTAATTTCGATTTTAACTGACTTCATTATTTAACTGTTGCCAATTTTGTTAGAGATTAATCATCGCCTTTATTGTTGCAATTTGTCGAATTTCTGTTTGTTTCATCTTCTTACCTTTGCGATCTTTAGCGCTACTGGCGGTTAGTTTGTCGTTATGGTAACATGATCTTGGATATTCCGCACATCAAAGGCTTGCTTGCCGCGTTTGCTGTTTTCTGAGTTTTTTTAGCTCGTTTAAGAGTTTGAGTTTGTTTGCTTCACAAATTCACCGACTTTCTGTGGTGTTTGTGGTGCGTAAAGCGGTTTTGCTATACCGAATCAACTTCAGTTGAGACATTTTTTATCACACAATAAAAATCTGAAGACAACCTATATTACCAAGTTTTGAACTTGCATCCACTTCCACAAAACAAGAAAGTTTCAGTGAAAATGTCTTCACATTTCAGTGCTAATCAGGTGATTACAGTGTTCATTGCAAGAGACATAATGAATATATGAATAATATGGTGATGGATGAAGTCTATTAGTTGTGTGTACCAAGAAACGTACTGTAATTATAGTATAAATTGAGCATAGCATGGTCATAGTTTTTGAAATGTAATGTTTGACAATTCTTGTATATAGCCTACAGTATACTGTAACATTTGTTTTCTACAACCCTGTTCTCATATATTATTTTTGCATTGTTGTTAATGTTCAATAACTTAACCATTGCATTAGTTTGGTTTTGCACCTATTTGTATAAAGATTCTAACCAACTGGAAATTTATTTGTGCGTTTTTAAACAGGTATTCATTTTCACACCACAGCAAATAAGTCAAGAATATGTCTGAATAACTCAAGTTAAAGTTTATAGCAATAAAACAATATGTTTATTGCAAATCACAGTGGTGTAACTTGTATATAAATACTTGACTTACTTGACACTGATGACATACTATGTCAGATTACGGTTTTTCATATCTTTTTGAATTTTAAATAAAGTAGTTCAATGCACAGAATATGCAAACATGACGTTTTGCTTCCATGATGCACGTTTAATACGAATTTGTCAAAATTTAAGCTAACTGCTTTAAATGCAGTAGTATAACCAATATTTTGAACACAAAAATTTGTTCATCTGTGTTGTAAATACAAAATGAATTCAGATCACAAAAAGCATCCAGAATAGCACCAATCTCAACAAAGAATGAATTGTACGATGAAAGAAATGATAACTATCATGCTGATCAAAAACATTTGGTGTTGCAGGGGGTCATCAAATAAAAACATTTAGTAAACAACTAGTATCTAAATTTTAAGCCTAATACCTAAAACAAGCTTTCTTTGATCATTGAAAAAGCAGGCAAAACTCTTAGATAATCATGTTATTTTGTTTGATTGTCAAGCTGGTTTATCAGCCTGGTGTATTAAACTTTTGTTTTTATGAACTGGCATCAAGTGTGTAAGTAAAGAATGCAACTGACATTAGAGTATGTGTAAGTGACCAATGTAAAGAATCAAAAGAAGAAAAACTACACTACCATGCTATAACCTAACAAAAAATATGTCAAATCTGTGGCATTTTATATTGAAAATCACTGAGTGGAAGTTCTGCAATAAAGATTTTATGGAGTTTACAGCCACTAATAAACCAAAAGTAATATTGTGTTAAGGAATAAATGATTTGCTTGTATGATATGATTATGGAAGCACTGTGTATACAAAAAAGTTTCATTGCCAAATGTTTTGCAGTTTACTTATAGATTAAAGAATGCTCAGTGACAGATATTTTCTTAGGCAAAATCTCATAATGGCAGTGGTGAAGTTGTTAGGAATTTCACAGTGCAAAGCTTAAGCTTACTGAGAAGCTTTATGTAAATGCTGATAGTATCTATACCTATAAAAAGGAGCCAATACATTTTCACTTTTCATAGAATCTACAGATAAACTTGAAGTTGACAGAAGTGAGCATCTTTGTCCAAACAGTCTGATGATCAACATGCAATGTGTGTTTTAGTAGGACAAAGCAACACACTCTGTGCACATAGATATAGCAAGGAAGAATTGATTTTGCTGTCTTAATGCTTTTTGACCAAAATTGCTTGCCATTGTAAAAAATGAAGTTCCTGAGTATGACATCAGGGATGTAGTGCTAGCAAAAAGGTGTGGGAACGCACCCAAAATACTACCCATTTTATAACAGCTTCAAACTCATTTCAAAGTAAAACATGAAAAGGTGTGGGAACGTCGTTCCCACGTGTTCCCGCCTCACTGCGACCCTGTATAACATGCACTGCAGTTTTATGAGTAAGAAGTACTCTAACAATCTGCAACATTTTTAGTGATTTTATAAGAAATGCGTCATCGTAGAATGCTTGAAAGTGAAGTTTATGCATCTTGTGCAATTCTAATAACTGATAAGTCAGGTCCTGTTATTGTCCGTGGCAGTTAGCAAACCTTTACTGACTGTTAGTTGCGTCATGTCATGATAATCAACAGTTGTACAAAGCACATGATCTTTCAAAAAGACAACAATCTCCCACAGTTCATTTGATTGGAGGTTAACACATTTGCTAAGCTCTAAGCTAGGGGTCAACAACACAGTGCTCACAGGCACCAGGTCACCCGCAAGGACCACGTTGGTCACCCGCAGGCCTGTTGTGAAATAGCATTAAGATGATGAGTGTTGTCACATAGATTAACATCATTAATGATAACATAATTAAAGGTGAATTGAACTAAATTTCTATTTCAGAAGTGTGTATCAAAGTAGTAGCCCTTAGCATTAATTGGTACGCAAGCAGTAGCCCTCAGGTACATAAAGGTTGGTGACCCCTGCTCTAAGCAGTGGTTCCCAGTGATTTTCTTATCTCAATGCACCTCGACCACTACAGACCAAAAAGAATGGCTACTTGTGAGAGGCAGGGTTGCCAGATCCAAATGAACCAAAAATGCCAAATCACTCATCAAAAACATGACAAATATCTTTCAAAAAGGGTGAACAAATTGAGACAGGCCAAATGCTGTTGGTTTGGATTGACCTGAGGAGTAGTGGTAACAATGCAATGTTGCTACAGAACCAAGCATACAATTACTGCATATAAGCCAGTAAATAAATGTTATACTCCAGTAGCAAGCCCAGATTTAAACTAGAAATCCTCTTGCATATTTAACAACCTTTGATATCAAAGGATTTATCCAGAAAATGGCATATCCAGAACAAAATATGCTACCAATTCCTTTTATAGGAAGTCCTTAATATAAAATACCTGTAAATGCCTGAAACACTAAGATGAAAATACAAACATGCACCATCGTCTGTAATTATTTTGAATCTGGTACACTAGCACCTGATATGTTAGATGTGTCACAAGTCGACAAAATGTCTATTGCAAAATGCAAAGTCACTGAGCACCCACAGAAAGAATGACAGGGCTGCCAGATTCAAAAGAACCAAATATGACAATTTGCTTGTCAAAATATGCCAAATACCTTCAAAAAATTCCAGCCATACCAAAACAGTCAGAAAATTTTCTAAAAGATTGAACTGAAAGCAGCCAAGCTGTAAAATTCCAAACGACGTTTTTTTTCAGCTAACACCATTAAAAGCGCTGAAAACATTCCAAATTATGACGAACATGTGAAATAGTATTTTCTCATGCCAAGCCCCTTCAAAATTTAAAATGCCAACCTGGCAACCCTGGTTAGAGGTTCACTACTTCTGCTGTGATATTTTTCTCAAATTCCTTTCCCAGTGTTACACATGGGTAAAAACAACAAAAAGGTTTTGTAGAATGTTAACTATATTCACATGTGTATGTTTTTAGTGTTACACTCGAGGAAAAACGAAAGGCGAAAAAATGTTGTGAAACATATATTCACATACGTATATATCTGGCCGTTGTCGTAAAGAAACATTCTGCGTATTATGTTCTTAACACCGTTGCAATAACGATAACTTTGGCATGTCACAATACACGTCAGTGCAAAATTTGCGATTTTCCGTTTAATTTATCTCGAAGTATGTAGGTATGGAATGGAACACATAATTCTATGGAATGCACTTAACCTAGTTGTGTTGAAAAAGCAGGTTGCTTTGACTAAAGTGGACACACACTTGCGCATATCAGCGCACTGCATTGAGTGTCTGTAAAACTACGTTTATCTGTTTCATACTGAACGACCTTTTTGGTAGTTGTTCCAATTACTGGAATGAAAGATGCCTTAACCACCTACTACCATGACCGGAAACCAATTTTTAAACAACAGTTAAATTCTGGCACATAGCTTATCCTCAAAAGATAGAGTGGAATTTACATTTTTCTAGAGTATTTGCTTGTAATATAAGCTGGACTTGTAGTTCATGCAGTGCATTTCTTGTGTTTTGTGTGAAAATAGTGTGGGATGCTGCACGTTTTTTGTTCTCGTAATGTCAAAGTTGCAAATAATCAACTATTTTTTACCATGGGAATTAATCTTATAGTACCCCAAGATTTAATTAATGGAAACATTTTAAAGTAGATTTGACTGACTCCCACTAAAGAAAGAGACAGTGGGCTTTGCGGATTTTCAACTTTTTCCATGAAATCGGTTCTGTTATGTTGCAGTATGAGAACGCTTTCAGACCAAAGAGATTGAAAAATTGGACTGTTCCTCGAAAATACAAAGAACGGCCCAGTGCGTTGGAAGGATTCACGCAGATCATTGCTAGCGATAGAGGCCATTTGAAACCTGCAGTTCCACGGTCCAAAGAATCACCATGGGGAACATTCATGGGTGACTTTGCATTTTATTCCTGACGTTTTAACAACTGATCTTTGGGCCGTTTGGTTTACCAAACTGATGTATGCTCGAGTGTATCGTTATTTTGATGTGCTTTGCAGGCACCTGGGACATGCCAAGAAATATTCCACCTGCTAGGCCGTCCTACACCGCGCGCTCAGACCGAGCAGCGGAAAGCTTGAAAAACTTTAAAGAAACATCCCCATTAAATCAAGCTGTCAACGGTTACAAAGAATTTACATCCAAAAAAGTAAGACGTCTATATATTTTACTTGACCTTTTATTGCAGGGTGACACGTCAGCTGTGCTTTTGGTAAAAGTTTAAACTACAATACTTCCTTTTAACATTTACGCTGCTAGCAAAGGATTTAATGACGTATGGGAATTTTTGTATGTGTGAAAATTGCGCTTTGATGACGTGTGCGGAAATAAACAGTTGCGAGGCGATTGTTATGCAGAGCGTTTCATATACATAGCGCTTAACAGGAGTAAATGTTAATAGGAAGTTTTGCTTGTAGTTGAACACGATTTTATTTGGCGGGTCTGGGTCAGAGTCACAGTGTGCAATGAAGATTTGCTGGGATTTCTGTGCAGTGCGCTGTTGGCAAAAAACAAGATAACTGTACCATCAGAAATTTTTGTGAAAAGGTCAGAAAACTGAACGCGAACGTGAGCTTAATTTGCACCGTTTTTTACAAGGGGATGTTCAGCAGAGCACAACAGTTATTGGTATGCAAGCTAAGCCACATATGGGTGTATGGAAACGACCATAATTACAAGCTAATGCATGGACTCAAAGATGAATATGTTTGTTGCAATTTAAGCCCGACGATTTTCAAGCGCAACGATTTTAGCATTTTTTAACACGAAATCGCTTCCGTCCAATGCAAATCGCTGAAGCAAAGACCTTAATCGAGACTCTTTTTTTTTCAGCCCGAAAAGCATTCGCCCGTTCAAAGGCCAGCGGCTCCGACTCCACCCACTTCACCGATAGCAAAGGAAGTGCTGCAGCCTTCAGCCGCTGCCGTTGTTGGAAATGACAAGACAGCTGCTTTGGTCGAACCAGCTGCCGCATCACCTCGTGCGAAATCCAATCCTCAGTCACCCGTGAAACCTCCTGTCGCAGAACCTGCACAGATTGCCTCTCCGCAAGGATATCCTTCACCAAGGTCAGGGCAATGACTTTTCACACTTTCGGAGCAGTTTAAGGTTTTTGACTCTCTACGCCAGCTTTGTCATCAGTCGTCAGCTATTGTCGCGAACAGTGGTGCAGGAGGCGAGGGTGCAAGCACACCTCCAAAAGTTTTGACTTGGTGAAAATACGGGCAAAATCCTTTAAAATCCGGGCAAAATCCGTGGAAATCTGGGCAAAACTGTGAAAAACTTCGCAAAACCCTGAACATCTGGGTAGAAATGGCGCCCAACGTGGTTTGATTTGAAAAAATGGCGCCAAGCGTTTGCAGAATGAAGACCTTTTATAGAGTTCATCCCAAAAGAAGGTCTGCTTGAGAAAATGTTTACACAAAAAGTGGCACAAAAGTTTTTCGGGCAAGTTTGGGGAAATTCGGACAAAAATCCTTCGCACCCCCAAAAATTTGCCTGCTCCAACACCTATGGTCCCGAGGATATTTCGCGTGAGCGAATCGCATTTCATTCGAAATCGCTGCGATTTTACTAAAATCGAAAATGTTCGGACGATTACGCAGCGACTCTCAATTGTTTACGACCTTCGGCGACCTCGGGACGCAATCGGAATGTTGTAGCACCTTTGTCGAAAAGATTGCCAACCAGACGTACCCTCGTAGGACCATTTACTAGGTTCGTCTTCATTGGCTTTTCTTAATAGGCCTCGTCGCTCTCCCTGGCCAAACTCAGCACTAACTCGGTCGCGAACCTTCGCAATAACGTTTGCTGGATTGTTTACTGACGTAGAAGCTTTATGATCCATAGCAAACACATTCTGTGAGCATTTTCCCGTTGCACTTTTAGTGTTGGTTTAAATGCAAACACTGTCCCTTCCGTTATTGCCATTTACTTGCTGAGGTCATGGGTACTGGAAGGATTTTTCCAGGGGTTCCACTGGGGGATTTTTCCAGAACTTTTCCAGTGGGGGAGCAAAAGTGGTGAAATTTGTTTTTTCCCATTCAAAACTAAAAAAACAACCCTTTTTTGCTGAAGGTTTCAAAATCCAAGGGGGACAAGTCCCCTCCTGCCCCCCTTCCGACACCCATCGCTGAGGTCAGTGATTTCAAAAAACAAGTGCACATAACTAAGTTTAAATAACCAAGAATCTCTATCGTGTTTGCGTAAAAAGATAATCTGCGGTCAGGGCGTTTTCTTTCTAAATTTGGAAAGTTATTTTTGTAGATGACCATACAAAAAAGTTCTTGCAAACACGAAGGATTTCTAGCATGCATCAAAATGTTATTTTATCAACCAGTTTACATGGAGAGTGGATGATGTTAGTATGGCAGCGAACCTAAGTCCGACTGCCATATGTGCGGTTGTTAACTGTCAGAAGGGTCGACATTCTGCGCCCTGACGTAACTTAATTCAAGTCAATTATACTGACTTAACTAAAACTCAAACCATATCTCCAACTGACCGCGTGGCAAGTGCCCCAAATTTCAGTTTTAATGATTCTTTGCCACTCCTATTGTCTTCGCTCTACCTGGGAGTCTTCGACTGGAGTAGAGTTCAAGATTTGTGTCAGCGCTAATCGCCCGTAAACATTTTTTCTCCCATTCTGCGCGTTTGATTTTTTGAAGTATTTTGTGAAAAAAGAGTAAGCTCCGACATGGAACGGTATCACTGACCTGGCTGCGACCGCTCCACTGCCATTCTAGAACTGTTGTCGATTTTTCAAAATAGGAAATCGGCCTCGCCGCGTGCTTATTCTCGAAGCAGCATGATCAAGGCAGGATCTCCAGTTGCACCGCAACTTGCAGCGAGCAACGCATCAACGCCAGTAGCATCGAAGGCTCCGACTCCGAGAGGAAGTCCACGCACGGGTAGGGTCTGTTCGCAAGCTTTTGCCGTCAATGAACGTGCAGTACAATTAGTATGCTGATCCCAGGCCAAGCGAGGAAACGTGGATTGTTTCTTTTTCATGTATAATCGGTACGCTTTCCGCCCAGTTTGTAGATAGAGCAGGCGCTTTATAGACTTGAACTCACCGTTTTTTGAGTAAAGGCTTTACTTCCTTCGCAAAATTCTTTAATTACATTGAACAAATCAATTTAGAAAAACATTGGAATCTTTTCTGTGGGTACACCCCGGTTGTGTTGCTCTGCTTTAACCTTTGATATTTAACTTTGAAGATTGCACACGCCGATTCAGTATATTCTATGCCAATGGTGCGCAAACTGCCGCTTGCCGAAATGTTTTGTTTGGCTTCTCTAGCTGAATAGCAATGTCTCAAATTGATTGCGAGTTGCCGCCTCATATTTAATGTTTGTTTCATTTATCAATGCGTTTGCACGAATTCGTAAGGTTATTTGCCAAGGAGTCTACGCGATGTGATGTAGGGCAGCGCTCTTCAACCGGTGTGCACGGTAGGCCTACACCCAATTATGCGTGGGGTGCACTACTACCAGGGCCGTTGCCAGCGGGGGGGCCGGTGGTGCCCGGCCCCCCATTTGAAATCGGTGCCCCCCCATTTCAGGTTCGGCCCACCGGTTGCTGCATACATGCAATACTGTATTTTAAAAATGTGACCCCCCTTCCGGTTTTTGGCCCCCATGCTGCTACATCCTGGCGACGGGCCTGACTACTACGAAAGGGTTCACAAGGGTGCATCACAAACTTGTCACAATAAAATAAACAGACACTTTTAACGAAAACTTTCTGTTAGCAAAAATGAACCATTGACCAACCAATTACTTTTCTAAAGTGTGGTGCGTAAGCATCAGACCATGTCAAGCTAATTGATGTAATTAGTTGATTATATTTGCGACTCATAAGCAACAGACAATGANCCATTATTATCAATTGAATTATGTAGCTGAGTTACTGAATTATGGTACTTGCTTATTTGTGCCAGGGTACTTACAGACATGAGCACAGTTAGGTGATGGACGTGTCAATAAATAGGGTGCATGAGTTGATCAAAACATCTTTAAGGGTGCACCATAACAAAAAAGGTTGAAGAGCACTGATGTAGGGCATTTAACACTGGCGTTGGTTACCGTATTTATATTCACTTTAAAAACTGATTTTGCGACTCGTTGGTGTTTTTGGTTTTCTGCAAATGACTCTTGTGGAACGAGTTTGCCCACACTTGTTCTATGCGGTTGAATTTATGGTAGGCAAAAGGTTCTTGCGTGAAACCTTACACCGCACTTCTTAATCAAACATGAAATATACGATGCTTTTTACCAGAGCTGCTGCCACCAAGCAACCAGTAGTCAAACTTTCTCATTTTTTAACTCTTATTATGAAAACTTACGCAACTAAGCGCACAAAGATGTTACAACTGATTGCTTTAATAACGCAGCGTTGCTACTCAATACGAAAGCATCTTGATCAGAGTTTTAGAGTAAGCGCAAGCAATCATGAATGGCACACACACAAAAAGTTCAATACGTGTCCACGCCCCGAAAATCACTCTCGCAAACTTTTCTAATGTTCAGCTGACGTTAGCTCCGTTAAGTGGATTGCCGACCCTTGATGCATGAAAACCACAATACTAGATTCAGGCAGACTTCTGTTTACAAAAACTGCAAATGAATTTGTTGTTTTTATTTTAATTGAAAAGGGATAGGCTACTAGGGAACCTGCGACATCAAAACAGGTTTCTTGAAAGAAGACCAAACACTCCGTGAAAATTTGTCACTTTAATTTCCTTCAACATCTTGCTGTAACTTTACTTCGCGTTTGACTCAGTAAAACTTTTTATTTTGTGATCGGTGAAGCGTGAAAACGCACTTAATTGTGATGGGATAACTTTACCCTTTAAGTTAAATATTTCACTACATATCAGGGTTGCAACTAGCTGATATTTTCGTGGGGGGGGCGGCAAAATGATTGTAACTTGATGTTGTACCTAACAACTAAACATGCTCTTGAAAATTTCAGGGGTAATTGCCCAGTTGGGACTGTGCTGCTCAGAAATGTGCAGCTTTTTCCCAGGATGTTTGTCCGCATACTTTTTGGTAGTAGGTTGTAGTCTTCCACTAGCAGTTGATGTTGCCCTGCATAGAGAGTTGTTTACTTTTGATGACCACAGCAAACCAGGGTTGCGGAGTCGGAGGTAAAATATCCCACCTTTTCAAAATTTCCAACTCCGATTTGGCTGTTAAAATCAATAGACATCGTGGTGCACAGCAAGAAATGTTTCAACAAAAGCTTCGAAAGAGACTGTACCATTTCAACAGGAATTCCCAATTTAAGAATGTGATTTAAAAAATGATCCCAATTGGACATCCGGAGTCGGACAAAAAAATCCGACTCCCAGTGCTGCTAGGTATCCGACTCCATCCAAAAGCCACCGACTTCGCAACCCTGCAGCAAGCCTTAGTGGGGCATCTCAACCACTGACCTGGGAGGTTGATGCCACGCCTTTGGCCAGTTTGAGCTGGATCGCTACCTGTGCTTCGTTTGCCATAAAGCGTTTCTACAATTTGAAATCATCCAACAACTCTTGTGTGGTGCACTTAGCTTTTCACCAACTCAACGTTACTTCGTACGCTGAAGGTTCTGTCACATCAGCAACTCCCCAGGCCCAGCAATACGTTGGTTACAAACAACGTGTGCTGTTGTTGTTCAGGTCGACCTGCGTCCGTTTCGAGCAACAAGAAAGACGAAGCGCTTGAAACATGCTGATCTGGCCGCAGTTATTTCTTTCTCTTCCCATAGATATCGTTACAGTTCATCGTTGTTGCAGTGTCGCCGACGTCCGCGTGGCGCGATGTACGTTTTGCTCACTCTGCGTAGGCTAGTCGTTGTAGTGGCCACTATCGCCGTGTTGTAAGTGTAACTTTGCGTTGTGTCGCTGCGTTCCTGTGCTTGTCAGTCGCGGTCGAGAGAACAAGGAATCGTCCAAACGTCACCGGCAACCGGTGCAAACTGGAAATTTTTACGTTTCCGTTTTATTAAAGGAAACAAATGTTCGGACAGACAACAATACACAAGGAAAGTGGCCAACGATTCGTCTGCAGCCGCTTGTGGTAAAATAAGTAAAAATCTTTCGCAGACCATAAAAACATGTGCAAAAACGCAAGCCAAACATGAGACCGGTGTGATTAGTCAGCTTCTGCACAACATACGCGCAAACACGCCGTATCTCAATTCGCAATGCCGCGCTGTCAAGATGCCGGGACATTTAACCCACCGGCAAAGGCAGCCACATTTTTTGCCGTTTCGCGTGGCGGCACCTGTCGACTGCACAACCGATGTCCATCGTAAAGCAAGCTTTGCCCGGACCCAATAATGCCGGGGCGGGGACCCTTTTTTGGGTCGAATCGTTGAAAGCACAACACAGCGGAAAGAGGCGTCGTCCTCGCGTGGGAAAATACTATCATGGAAAGTGTAAAATTACAAACACGACTGGGGTCGCACCAAATACCGGGAACACTGCGCACTGTAGGCAAGCGTGGCTTGCTGGCGAAGCGCTACAAAAAAGACGGGCAATTGTGGGCCTTTGTCACATCTTCTATGGTTTTGCCGCTTATATCGACATTTTTTGCTGTTGTTAAGAGACAGCAGTTTCACTCCTACGCTGCGCAATCATTATGGCTAAAGTCAACTTGGGAAAAAATATTGTCAACGCATTCTCCAGACACAGGAATCGGGACTCCTTTCTACAGAAGACCTACTAACGGTGTGCTTGCACAAACACGATGTGGCGCCGATATTCATTCACACAACACATACTGTATCATCAAGCCGAACGACATCACAAGATTTGAAAAATCTACATTGTTTCTGTGCATACGACTTTTCGCTAAACCCTGCATTGCGTCAAGGCACCACGCGAGAATGCAGCACCATAGTACGACACAGATGTTTGAAGTAAAGCGCTCCAGGTAACCGAACAAACGCTTAAGGTCAGGAAGTCAGCGACAGTCAACGATATGGGAAACGGCTTCCATTGTTGTTGAGCCGGTCGTCCTGCCAAACAACGCCTGAGCTTAACGCCGCATACCACAAGCATCTCTTACATGCAACACAGTCATGCAGTGAAGGCCGGGGACAGCGTGAAGGGAATTTGGGGATCTAAATTTCGGACGACCGCTACTACCAACAACCAAAAAACGTTTCAGATTTTTCTAATATTTGTAGAAATGCTCTATGGAAAGGGGCGAAGCTGTATGCAGTCGATATTTTTGCAAGTCGGATTTACGGGAGAAGGTGACAACTTTTGATTGAACGGCTAAAAGTAGAAGATTCTTCTCGACATTTGACCACTTATCAAAACAAACCCAACCAGGATCAAGTTTGCTGTAACCCCATACACAAGCGCGTGCGCAAAACGACGACAAATGACTACTGAGATGCGGTCGGTGCTTTGTGTTGGGTCATTGCGGAAACGAGTGGATGATATGGAAACTCCGCCACAGGCAAGGAACTAACAACATCACAGATAAATAGTGTAAAAGCAGTTAACGAACTTCACAGGCAAGCGAGGTACGGTGTTCGGACTGCAAATCTTCTCGGCTGAGCGCGGTCACGAAATGCGAAGGCCAGGTTGGAAAGATTCAGCACATTCATCGGCTTGTGAGCCATGGCAACTTCCTTCAATGCAACAATACATTGTCTTATGACCAAATTGCGCATTTCGTGTCGGGCTTGCATACTTTGACCTTTGAACCAGCCAAGAGGTCGGCTCAAGTTCAAAATACATACAATCACGCCAGCGCCATGCAGTCGTGTGACCGCAAAACCAGCGATTTAGCCTTCGGCGAAATACATGATTTTGGAACGCGTCAATAATGAGGAAATGACCACATCGACATAAAAACCCAATGCCATCGAAACATTTTATCACAGCGTAAAAGTCTTGACGGTGTTGCCGGGGTAAAAAAAAAACTTGGCAACAAGCGCAATCATCCCGTCATACTGCACATCAATACTGAATGAGCTCCTTCGCAACGATTGCGGTCCCCTGACCTTCGCTGGGGACCTAAGGCCGAACCGCCCTTGCCACAGTCCCTAGCAGCTTCACTGTCCCTTCCGAGCGTTACCTGAGTACGATACTGCACGGGCGTAAACGAACGCGGCTCGGCGACGACCTTGTCGGAGATCGCTTCGAAAATCGATACGAAAGAAAGTCAATAAGCGATATTCGAAAATGAGTCACGAACGACAAACACTGTAGCACGCTGAACTGCTTTAATCGCGAAGGCGGTCAATTGGACGCTGTGGTCGCGGGTCAGGTTTGGCCTGTGACCGTGGCCGTTCCACGTTGATGCATTAGAAGCGGATATTATTCTCCTTAAAGCAAGGAGCTTGACGAAGCTCGCATTCCTCGAGCGAAACGCGTCCCCAGCCCAGAGTCAAAACAATGCTGAACAGTTGACGACGACAAATGCGAACGCGCAACGAGGAAAGCCGATGCCAGACACCGGAACGATCGTGGATGAAACTTACGACAAAATTTCCTGAAATATATAACGTCACGTGACAGCAGCACTTATTCAACGAGAGTGATCTGCCAAAACTTAACCCGACATTCGATTCTTTTTACAAAGAATCCTATAGTTTGCAGAAGATCCCCAGGACACATCCGCCCATACCCATTAGACGTTTAGCAATGACCCCAACAGCCCAGCTGCCACTTTCCCGCTGACCACCACGCAGAGCGTATGGACTTGAGCTTTTTCGCCGCAAGCCTGAACAGCGGACAAGAAATACTGCTTTTGAAGCGCGAAAAACGTTCGTTATCAAAATACTTTTTTTGACACAATAAGTGCACGGCACGGGAGCCTCTACGAGCTGCTGGTGTCTGAATGCTTCGATTCTGAGGCTTGTGTAGGACAAGCACGTCACCGGAATAAGAGTTGGCAAAACCGGGCAAGGGACCAGGAAACTGTGACAAGCCGGTATCGCAGCTGAGTTGATCGACCTCATCAAGAGAGAGGTGAAAAAGCACAGGATTAAGTTTTCAAGAGCGGATGAAATTCGTCCGGAATCGGAATGTTCACAAACTTTGATCGCACATCTCAAATCTGCGACAGGACATTTATTGAAAAAGCTTTTTTTGAGATCCGAAGACAAAATTGTTTGCGTCGACAATCGCCGCATTCGCTGTTCGTCTGGGTGTGGGGTTGAGTTGGGGGCCAGTAGACAGCAATTTGCTCTTTGACGTTTTCAAGCAAAATTTACCTACATTTTGCCAGCTGCGAAGCTGTTCGACTTTTCAAGTGCAGTAAAAACTCTTGAACTAGACTTAGCGCGAAAGAAAACAAAACCGGACGTTCCGAACACAGCCAGCATCAGCACCACGGTTCTGCGCAGTCGAGAGGTCCTGAGTTCAGTTCGCAGCGGACATGGTTTCCGTGCATCACCCCCACTCGACAGCGTTGTGTGTCTCACGTTCAACGACAGTCAGAGATTCGCTCTTCGCCCAAAACGCGACGACTGCGCCATCAGTTAAGCTTCCAGTTGGCACAAGACGTCAGCACAACCTCAAGACAACGGCCCAACGCGGTGCGGGTCCACTGCCCTGTCCCCTTCCTCGTCTGTGTTACCCCCGCGCAACTGTCCGCGGCATCCCGACGACCGTCAGTCCAACGACGACGAACTTAAAGTCGGCCGCATCAGAAAAACGCGGCGGCCAGCAGCTCCTGGCAGAGCCGGTCGCACTCGCCGCGGTCGCCTTCGAGCCTCCGCACCTTCAAGCCGTTCTGCGACGAACCTTCCAAGACCTGATTGAAAGATAAAAGAAACGTAGTCTTTGTTCCGACTTCGGGGCAGGCAGAGGTCAGCGGGGTTGACCCGCGTGTATAGGATGGCGTTTGTTCCACGAAAGCAAAGGTGCGGAGCGCAAAAAAAATTTGCGTCAGCTGACGAATTCCGGCCAGCGGCATACTGCAGTACTATAACCACCGTAGGCGTATGAAGCGGGGGGTGCAGGGAGGGCTGAATCTCCCCCAACTATTCTGATTTCGGGAAAAATTCACTCCAAACACGAAAAAATTTTTTTTGTATCTATATTGTTTCTTAAATGACATTCTTTTGTCAATTCAACTCTTTTATGGCATTAACGGGGTGCAAATTGTATTAGATGCGTAGATAAGTTAATTTGAAGATTTTGAAAAGCCACATTCTGGGTATTTAATGCAGTCAGAAACAAGGTAGTAGCGTCCCCAGTATTTCAATGCAACCTTTCAGAATCAAAGAACACGCTTACGTGTTGCCAACATCAAATCGCGATCGACTTGAAACTTGTTTTCCGAGTATTGCCACGATTCATAACTGACTGGTGCTCAGCGTACGCAGAAAAGGGTGGATTTGGGTCCGAAGCCACCGAGGAAAAGGTTAAACTTTCACGAGTTCTGTGGGAGCTGGACTGATTTTCTTTCTGCTGCGGGCGAGAGTCAGATTTCTGGCGCGCTCTACAGCATTTTATAACTTTCACACTTAATCAGGAATTGTTTAGAAAGACGTGGCTTAAAAAATATTTGGTTTCGCCGTTTTAATTGAAATTTAAACGGGTAGCGTTTGACCAATTCATTAAAATGATACCTTCCAGGAGCGCAAAGCATTCAAAATATTTTCTATCATTCAATCCGTCGCTCAAATAAATCAAAACATCAACGAACCGCACACACTGCACCTCAACAGTGCGTTTCAAGTTGTGTTTAATGGTGTTAGCAATGCGCGGCAACCTACCTCCATCTCAAGCATCAGGTTGCTCTTGCGGAGCGCGAGCTTAAGTTCCGATTTTTGCAAGTAATCGATCGAGCGGGCGCGCGACTGCAAGGTCGCCATCAGCGTGCGCATGATGTCCGTGGTTGGCATGGAAACAGCGAGGTGACGAATACTGGAATGCTTCGATAATTCTGAAAACACGTTACGTACTTAGTAAACACAAAATACAGTCACAGTCGGAGTACCACGACAGTAGATCAGTTTCAAAGGACAAAGTAATAACAAATAAAAATATTCATAAAAGAAATCAATTGAAGGGCTGCATCTTGGAAGCGAAACATAAAGAAAAGAGTCTGATTATTTCGTTAGAACATCATCGTTTTCAAACACATCACATATTGCGATCGACGGTGTGATGGAAGCGCCTTCCACGCAAATACAAAACTACGCCGCTGAAAAGAAGGCAAGCGAGCCTTGCTAATGTATGCAGACCGCTTCTGTTCGATGCCACAGCAAGTGACAGAGCAAAAGTCTCCTGTGCCGAGGTGGGAAAGTGAAGCGAAGAAAGCAACGCAATCGAAGGTCGCCTCGTTTCAGCAACAAACGCAGGTGACTGGTTTGAGTCGGGTAAAAAAAGCGCTGTTTACACAAGAGCCGCAAACTCCTGTTCGGATACCGCCGAGCAGCGGTTCGAGTGAAGACCAGCGCTTCAACTGCTCGCAGATGCGACAAGCTCAACCTCAAGCCTGAACCAACGCGAAAATCATGCCGGTATGTCGAAGAGCTCACGAAACGATTTGTACAATAAGCGCTTTACAGCACATGCTCGTGCTCTGCTGACCACTTGGCGAACGTCACTCAAGCAAAAGATCAACAGCTGATACCTGTTTCGGTTCCGGGAGAACTTCTGGACGGTGGGATAGAGATCACCGACGGAAGTTTGCCCAGCGACGACGATGACGTCATGGTAACGGTGGGGGCGGTCGCGCCGATTTCGTCCATCGCGACCGCCATGCTCGCGTTGCACGCCACTTGATCGGGATGCTCCCTTTGCCCGGGGGATAACGGTAAGGGGGGGCGTTCGAAGGAGACATTGTCGCCATCGTGATAATCGACTTCGCCAGGAGACAGAGACCTGTTCTGTGAAAACGCTTCGTCAGGATAAGAGTCTGACTTGGGAGACGTGCGGCTGTTATATCGTTCGGCGTCCTCTTCGCCCACCGAAGGCAGAACGGTATGATTGGGCATGTACCACGGATTGTGCCGCGCGGGGTACGGGGGCGACGCGTACGGCAGCCCTGGGGCCGCGGCGGTCCCGAAAATCCAGCCGGCAGCGGCTGCGTGGGGGACAGGGAACAACGAGGTGTCCTCCACCGCGCTCGGGTCTCCGTAACCGTGCCGCGAGGAAGTTCTTGAGTGGGGGTAGTGGATCGGGTGGAAAGTGGGGTCCGCGACGACGCCACCCTGGTCTGCGTACGGCGGGTCGGGACCCCTGGCGCCCATATGAGGGTCGTCCGTGTCACCCGCGGGCTTGAATCGAGGCGCGACGTGGTAATTGTTATTGTTGCAGTTCGTTTCCGCGTCGGCAACCACGAAGGCGGGAGGAGTTGGGGCGAAGGTGGGGGCACTTGGGGCGACGCAGTCCACCGCCATGCGCGAGATGGCCTGGGTCGGTTGCCCTGCGACATACTGCGTATTAATAAAAACGTCACTGGGCGATAATAGTGATCTCGGGGATATAGTAAGCTGTTTTAACGGCAAGAGTCCGCTTTATAGGATGAGCCTTAAATGCGAGCTTGGAACATCCGACTTTGCCCGTAAGGCAACTTTTTTCCACTCTCTGTCTCCCTACGACGTTTCAAAAGGACGAAGCAATGTGAAGCGAGACTACCATAAAGACTTGCAGCCACGGAAGTTTCCGGAAAAAAAAATTTCCTTTGCATCGCCGTGTTCATGAAGATAATACGAAGTGAGGGATGAAAAAGGCAACGCCGCAATAAGCACGAAACTTCACTTGGCGAAAAATGTACCTCCAGAATCAAAAGAGTTGACTGGGTAGGTCGGCGTAGTCACCAAGCGATGCTGAAGTAGAAGGGATGGCTGCGGCTCCGCGTGAGAAGAAACGTCCTGAATGGCCAGAGGGAAAGCTCGAGTAAATGATAAGCAACGCACTGTATGCATAAAACCTAACACTGCAAGTGAATTGGCTCATAAACGAATGCATGTGGGAAAGTTTAGTTGTCGAACTCATGCAGACCAACGGAACGCATGCGACTTATAAAGCAGCTCAAAACCGAAGGCGTTTTATCAAAACCGAAGGCGAGCATGCGCTGTTCGCGGTCAATTCTGAAATAGAATCACCCGAGTTAAACGAGATCCGAATTTTAAGTGAATTTCACATTGCGGGTCAAAACAAATCAACACAGCTGCGGGGACAGCTTCGTGTGAACACCGGCCCAGGGCAGGCTGGCACGGATGCGTCTGTCGCCAAATGAGAAAACCAAGAAGTCACACGCATCATGCCAGGCGGCTGCGAATCCGTCTTGCTGGTTGGCTGGCACTTTGACAAAAACATCAACACGTTGCTTACATCCGCCCGAAGACGGGCGCGAAGTGCACTTTCACTTCAACCGCGCGGAAGAATAAAAGCGAGGGTGACAAAAAGTCGAAGATGACACACTCGCTACTGTGCCAAGTCGCGCGTTTATGATTGCTCAGCAAAGGCGGGAGGCAAGCAACTTAACCGGACTATCGGGAACGGCGTGCTGTACAGTAAGATGATCTGCGTTAGTAGGCGTGTGGACGGGTGGTGCCATTTCACCAAAGCACCTTCAGAGACAATGTAGCAGAAGCCATTCTGTGCATTTCAAATAAAAAAAAACAACAACAAACAAACAAACTTGCAACATACTGTGCATGGTGCATCATAACTGTTTGTGCGCAAGCAAAGATATATTAACGAACAGCAGTGGTAGTATGTCCAGGCGAGCCGACATGGGGCAAATGTCATGTGGCAAATCGCTAACATTTTTTGTCTCGCATTTTCCCTGTGACAAACGTCACAAAACTATGTGGGACATCAACTCAGTGCAACTATTGTAAACTTTGACAATTCTCGTGGCTAACGCTTGACATTACTTTACACAGCTACTGCGAACAACCACATGACAAACTGACTGCGATACTGTTGCACAACTCAAACGTGCACTGCGCACGATTCAACCAAAGGACAACCTTCGCACTGCGTGCTTCGAAACCACGGTTCTAAAAGTTAAAACCTCAGCAGCTGACTTACTACATTCGCCCGACAGCCAAGCACACTGGCAGGCTCGTCAAGTCCTTCTAGATTCGCGCAGCGCCACTTGTCCTGCTCGACGCTAGCTGTCGCATTATCGCGTGACCAGCATCGGCGCTGATCTAATATTCTAGTCAAGTCGTCGATCAACTCGCAGTAGGAGTCTGTGAGCCGGGCAACGCTCTTTCCTGCGCTGGAGCTATCGTCTAACTCGTCTTCAAACGGTGGGTGATCGTCGTAGAGCTCCTCTTCTGAGCAAGCAGCTTCTTTCTTGTATAGGCAGCAAAGCAAGGTTTTGTCAACGGTAGATTGCAAAGATGTTTATAAACTATCGGCAAAGTTCGGCATAGGCCCCACAACCAATACCGAGCCGCCACAAGTTCTACGCCGTATCTCGAACAATACCTTCCTTGGCGCGAGCGGTGCTAGCACTTAAGCCGAAGAGCGCGAAAGTAGAGAAAATTCTAACATTATATCGTTTCAAAAAGTCGGTGACGTTCAACAGACCTACTTCGTTCTATATTTTCCTTGCCTTGAAACGACTAACACATCGACTGCAGCGAGCTCACAAACGCATCGGCTCCCGGAAAAAGGCCAAACTAGACTGACCCAATGCAAACACCACCCTGCAGTAAAATCCTTGCAGGCCCTGTGCCAGAATATACGAAAATCTGTCATGAAAGACCAGCTTGATAAACAAAACAGTCTGCGGGGATTATCCAGTAGGGCAGTGGAGTCCACCATAGTGGTTTAACTTTTTTCTCCTTGACGCGTTTTTAAGTTTTACTTCCGTCACTCAACATCCAAAAAGATGTCACCGTCAAACACAGCTATGTCCAACCCAAATGGTTTACTGAGCCAAAAGTTGTGTCACTGTCTTGGCCAGGGGTGCATATTGAATGATATATTACTGAGGGCCGCACACTGACTGGCTTACTTTGATCTTAGCAAACTAAATTTAGCTTAAGCTAATGTACTGAAAGCATTCGAATCCTATCTGCAATGGTAACTGACGTGATAAAGTGGCACTGAGGACCACCTGCATTACAATGTCGAATTTAAAATTGTTAAGATAAGGGCAGGTTGTCAGTATATAGGATACTTTTACTACAGCGAAAACCTAAACTGGGCCGCATGCGGCCCGCGGGTTGGACATAGCTGGTCAAACACAGCACTACACACAGAGCTATGATGATGCGTGAACGGTGACAAGCAGTCAGCTCCGAGGGACCGGCACGATCCAAAACCGTATGCATACCTCACTCACGGCGTCGCTACTCGACGAGTTGGCGGAGAAGGGTTGAGGCAGTAAATGATGAGAAGGGGTGGAGGGGTCGCTCGATTGTCGGATCATCGATCGATTCTGGCGAAACGCAACAAGCCGGGCACAGGATGATGAAATCACGTCGCCGAGTTTAATAACTCAGTCCGGCAGCAAAAAATGAAGCATGACTAACTGGTAGCACGAGCGCCAATACCCACTGCGATGAAAGCAAATCGGGCGCAGAGTTGACGTAATCTTCTAACGAAGCCAACATGTCGCCGAGGTAATACGATCCGAAAATAGATACGTCACCATGCATCTCGATCTAGACAAGGAGCTGGTCGAGAGACAGACACAGCATTGCTGGAGGCACAAATTCGCTGGCAATTTGAATAAGTGACCAAACTCACTCGGAAGGAAAGGCCCCAAAACAGAAGAATATTCGCATTCATCTGAAATAATCACAACTACGCTTTTTCAACCGCCAAGCGAATGACAGGAATATTCTCACATTCGTCTGGCCAAGAATGGTTCACAAAAAGCTTTTTTTGCGATAGAGAAGTTTAAAGAGTCGGGCAATTTAATTTTAGGGCTATAATTCTAAACCTTATCGCCATGCGTCAGTGTGTGGGGCTTGGACAAACTTTCACCCCGAGATTGCACGGTGGAATTTTTTTGCTAAACTGTTCAACGGTTAACGTTGTTTGCTTTAAAAACGCAATGCAGGTAAATTTCATCGCGGCCGTTGAAACGTGAGCAAACCCACACCTTCCCAACCATCTGTTCTGCCTGTGAATCAATCACAGATAAGTTAGAGTAACTGGCCATTGGTTTGAGGAGCTTGTGCAGATTTTGTTATATGAACACACTCATGGAATTTTACTTTTAATAATTCGATGTATAATAAAACTTGCACACAGGTGGCGTAAATCTTCTTTAATACATCAGATTCAATGCGCACACCACGCTTGATCCAATCTATATATTTAGAAAGTTTCTACGCTGCAGCCTCCGCTAGAAAATGTGAACGTTATCGAACCGAAGCTTATATCCCGCCTGCACATCTTCCGCCGCGAGAGCGTCGGTGCTTTTTGCAACATCTCAGCGCACGCACTACGATCGGGCTCCACGAACAAAACGATCACGAGGTACATTGCAGGGATCAGCCATTTTCAACGCCACACGTTACGTCACACAGCGAGGGGAATGAAAAGTTTAGCGAAACGCGAGTTGCAAGCTTACCGTTCCGCAGCTCAGACTAATTGTGGGGGGACTGTAGACGGGTCTGTTGGCGACCGAGGAATTGTAGTTGGTTTGCTGGTTCGCCAAGAACTGCTGCATGACCGCGGGAGGACTGCCCTGGCCTTGCTGCAACTGCAATCTGCACAGCAACAACGAAGAACAGGCGGTGAGCGTTTAAGTCGCCGAAGCCAAAAGCTGTTCAAACTTCAGAAGTGCTATCACGTAATGACGCGCGTTTGACACTCTGTTGCAGTGATTGTCTGTTCGAAGCCTAAGCCAGGGTTGGGGAGTGTTTCGCAATGCACGGAATAAAAACAAGATGGCCAAGGCAAGAAAGGAAACTAATTACAAATGGTGAACGCAGCGCGCCAAATTTGGTAAAGCGCCACAGCACGACTGAAGTAAAGCTCACGGAGCAACCAGCAAACATCCAAAAAGCCAGCGAGAGAAACACTTGAGTCCCTACCGTTGCAGGTGATGCAGGAGCATCTGGTGTTGGTGTCCGTCGTTCGCTTTTTGAGTGACCGGGCTGGATGGGATGGGAGGAGAGGCTTGGGGCGAGATGCCTTGATTTTTCAGCTGCAAGATTGGCGAGAAGAATTTCACTCAGTAGCAAAACTTGACCTACGTTTTTTACCAATAGGCGCGTATACCAGAGAGGAAATCTTCACGGTCATTTTTGCAGTCGCTCTAATATTTTTCGGTCAACAGATCGCAGGGCAAGCGCAAAAGTAGATCAAAATAATCTTGTATCCAATCATCTACACCAGGCATCGCAGAACTTTTCATAAAGGGCCAGGTAAGTGTGGGAACTGACGGCCGCGGGAAGGATGCCAGCTTTGCTCAATACAATGAAGTCATTCAAAGTGAATGGGAAAAAGAAAACATTGTCTCGTGTTCAGCACAATTTTTTTACGGGAACCTGTTCGGCTTTCTGAATACCCGGTTTTCTGGAGTCTGGGTAACCGGTTGACTGCGTGTCATTGTACTTTAGCTCATCAATGCCGCAAGGCAGTGGACCGGAAGAAGCAACCTCGCGGGCCGCATTCTGCCCGCGGGACGTAGTTTGTGGCCCCTGATCTACATCGAAAAACCGTGCTCCCCTCGCACTGTTTTGTTGTCCGCCGATCTTTAGAAAAGCCTCTGATTGCTGATTGCACAACAAAACTTTAACGATCACAATAAATCAACGTCGCAACGTACATGCAGTTGTTGACGGATGCCCTGAATATCTCGGGCGTGCCGCTGCTGGTACATTCGCTGCGAGAGGTCAGCTTTGTCCTTCATGAAAAGTTGAGTCAGTTGCTGGTGCTCCTGCGCAAAGAAAAAGAGTTACAAGTAATCAAAACTAGGTACCTACTGCTTGTTCCACCGCAGATGCTATTTGAGTTTTAACTTTATTTTCGAGCCAACGATTCCACGGGTTTCTAGCAATAGTCCGCAACGTACCCGCTGAAAGTCCCGCGCGGTCTGACCTTTGCAGCAGGCGTCATATAAGCGTCTTTTCAACGCAATGACTACTTCAGTATTGGTCAACTACAATTTGCTTGCAAGGCACGCCGCACAACATCACTAAACGCAGATCTCCAGTTGCGAGATCCCGGAAAGCGGTTGGGAACACCGATTTCTGAAGGCATGGCGGCGAAAGGACGTAAAATAACCGCGAATTCTTCTTGCTGATGTTTCTTGGTATGCTAGGAATATTGTAACTAAGTAATCGATTTTATGAGTTTTTTTACAACGACTGTAGCAACAACAACGCATGCAGTTGTTTAAAAAGGAAAAAAAGAACGGATTGTTTGACACTTAAACGCGCCGACCTTCATACGCAAAATATAAGGCTTTCATGAAGTTGCGCGCCGTACGGTCCTCCGCGGCAAGAATAACCACCGCACAAAGCAATTTTCACCCACATTGGATTTCGCAGCATTCACAGTTGAGTGGCGAGAAGCTTAGGCCACTACGGTGGCCAGCATCATAACAATACCCGAGATGGGCGCACGACGAGGAGAGATGCCTTTCAGAGGCGCATTATTTTCACTTGCCAATGCCTGACTGGGTCGCACCAGTTTAACGCCAGCACAGTCAAGTCGAGCGCGTGCTGAGCGCACGGTCGGATGGAAGTGGTTCTAGCCGCCTAGTTTGTTGTTGCGTTAACGCCGCTTTTTGCTCTTTCCGCTCTTTGGAGTTTGCGGCAATTCGACGGAAACTTAGCCGCAGTTACTGTGAATCCCACTTCTTAGTTTAAAACGGACAAAAAGCATTTATGCTCAATTGTCTTGATGGCACTTGTTACTGTCAGTCAGGATAGCAATTTGCAAACTGCAAGGAAACAGCAGGCCTGCTGAAGACGTGGGCTACCGGTGCTGTAAACACGTGGGTCTGTAGCAGGGGCGACTCCATGACAACAGCGTCACTCGGGCACTCGGGCTCATCACATATTCCGCAAACAGTCCATATAAAACAAAATTTATGCAAAGATGAAAAAAAGCTTTGCGAAGCAACTTCATTAGCAATAAAAAACTTTGCAAAACAAACTGATATGTAAGTCGCGATTATACTGACTGAATTTAACCGTTCGAGGCTTGCGTGGCTCAAATTTCCATCTGCTCTCATTCTGGCTGGCACTATCCTTGCGTCGAAGGTTTGTTAAAGGTTTGGTTCAAGGGAACACCAAGATTTTTTTAGCCAAAACGTGCAAAATACTTCCGAATCGTATGGTTTATTACAGTATTGGCAGTCACAGTGCATAATTAGTACTACTGTGTTTACAAAAATTACAACACAAGTTTTTCAACTTCATTAAACATCTCTTATTCATCAGCAAAACCATCGGTTTCTTACTCGTCATCTGCAGATTCTACTGTCTTTGGCGCTCATCCTGTCACTCTCCGTCTATTCTTTGCTTTATCCATTTCAATCACAAATCTCGTGAGCAATCTCAAATGCACCCTCATCATTAAGCTGCTCTGGACCTAGTCTCGTCGCCACGGGGGCTTTGATGAGCTTAGCCCCCAAAAGAAGCTCCAAGTTTCCCCTCAAATTGAAATATGAAACACTAAAAATTAGTGGAGTTTGTCAATTTTCAGAATGTCAAGCCCCCTTGCACAAACGTAAAGCCTCTCTATAGAAGGCTTTCTGGCGACGGTTGTGTCTGGACCGCTCACTGAAACATTTATCAGAGCATTCAGAGTTACATCAAGCAGTCGGTTTCGTTGCTTGGTTACAACACGGCACAGAGTTGAAAATCCTCGCTCTGGCCAGGCTGTGGCAAATGGAATCGATAGCGCAATGCAGCAACATTGGTTGTCTCGTCGAACATACTAGCCCAGCATTGGCTCTGCTTGACATCAGAAACAATGCGATTACTCAACTGTTCCAAGATGAGCAAAATAAACTCGGTTACTGCCACAGAACTGGTACGCCGGAGGTCACGAAGCCGATCCCTGTGGCCAATGCCGTCCACCAAGGTTTGCAAGGAAGGAATTTTTCGATTTGCTATCTCTTCTTTCAAAACCCAGTAAATCAGATGTACGCGCTCAGCTACCGTGTTAACTTTATCTGAAATGCGATCCTGATAAATAGCCTGAAATAGTGAAATGCGTTGTTTTTTCCAGGCTATTGGCTTTTTGGTGTTGATCAGAGCTGAGATGATTATCAGGTGGTTTGGGCGTGGAGGCCGGGCAGGCTCGGTAGTGTCAATAATATATTCTTTCTTTGGCCGGTGGTAACTGCTGGATGCTTAGAGCATAGCAAAGATATTATGCCTCCGCCAGCATGCAAAGTGAACAGATTCAGTTGTAGGGATTCATCAAAACCTTTCAACTCAATCCATGATTGAGAAGTCTTATTGTTAGATGCTGCGGACTGGCTGTTAGCTGAAACTTTTGAGATTCTTAACAGTTGAATGCTGTTCTTCCTGCACAACAGAATCAAAAGAACCTTTGCAGTCACTGCTGCTGGCGTTTACACTTTCTGGCCGGCCAACAGCAAGACATTTTTGTTTAGGCTTACTACAAAACTACTGCTTTATGCTTGGATGGCCAGCTTTATATTTTTGCTGTGACATTATCTTCTGAGAATGCCCACACAAGAAAGTAAATGCATAAAATCTGGAAAAGGCTTGGCTTGATGAAAACGTTTGAAAAAAGACTTGGCTTACAGAAACCGCCAGACTCAGTGGCATTCAAAGCGTTAATTATTACGTAACATAATTGTTTATCTCATAAATGCTGTCAAAATTTTGATTGTTGCTTTCCATGGGATTTCAGAGACGATTATGAACAGTGCTGCCACTCTGTTATTAAGAAAAACCCCAGAATTTACCTTGAAAAAAAAACAGAAAATAATAAAAACCCCAGACATACAAAATGTTTAAAACAAGTCAAAACCAAAGCACGCTACCGGTACTTGCACATAAAAATTAACGTAATATGCATTATTTCAATATTTGCAACATATTTTTAACAAGTTCAAGTCTATTTTTAAACATACTGACAATCACACTTTACAAGTAAGCTAGCAGCAAATCAAATTTATGAAGTAACATGAAAAAAGCTAGTCAGATCTTTTCTGAAAAAACGCTTAATGTTTTCTTTTACTTTCACTAAAATGCACAAATCGAAACAAGTACATGATGCATTCAAGGTCTTACAGTTTTCTTTTCACTCTAAACATTGCATTCATTGCAATATTTTACCACTAATTTAACTTTCAAAATTTTACATTCATGTCACAATCAATGCGCCCGTAAAACAATGAAGAGATTCTCAACCACAGCTTCTTCAACACCAAAAAAAACATTCAGAGTGCTGACCTATGCCTAGAGAGTGCTTAATCTGTAAAACATCAGATTTCAAACAATTTGGTTAAGCCTAGCCCTACTACTCACATCTGCACTGGCTACTGATGACTCTGCACATATTACGTCTGTGAAACTACTGTATTCTTGAATGGAAAATACAGTAACACAACATACATTTATAAAATTTGACCAGAGTCAAAAAACCCCAGATCTAGTAAAAAAAACTAGCAGTGGCAACACTGATTATGAATAGGCAAGGCTGCTGTCAGCACTGCACTTATTTGGTGTGACGCGAATCGGCGAATCGGTTTTGGACATTGTTAATTGAAGCAACAATTCAATTCAGCTAAACTTTTCGTGGTTGTCCAGATTTAATGTGAAAGTACCAATTTTATGGGTCCGCACAAAAAATTTATGGGGACGTTTTGGACTCATAAAACCCTTTAAAACAGGGGTGGGGAACCTGCGGCATGCGCAAACATTTAATATTGCCCACATCGGAATTTTCATGGCCCAATTTAGAGTACAAAATCGCGCCAAAACAAAGCTCCATGAAAAGCAGGTACTTAAGGTAACATGTCATCAGAAGCCTCTACCCTCGTATTAAGATAAAAGTAGAATTTTAGGATAAAATCAATTGTTATTTGCGGCCCGCAAGCGATGATCTACAGTTTATACGGCCCGGGATAGTAAGTAGGTTTCCCATACCTACCTTAAAATAACTCTGCTTGCGTGTGTTACGTAACACATTGTTACGTAGCAACGAATGAGAAGTTCAAATGGAAACTCGTCCATTTTTGCGTAACGTACGTCACGAGCAATGATAACGCCAGTTAGTCCTCTGCGTACAGCGCTCATTCGTAATAGCCCGAGTTACTGGACAATTTGCCGGTCGTTCGAAACTATTCTCAAATGGGAAATGTACACAAGTGGATTAAATCCAATGCTCTATTCAAACACATTGCTGAAAAAAACATTCAATTTGAAATGAATTATATTTTTTGAAATACTTAAATTGCAGATGGCAGCTCAGACATGTAACGAAAATACATGAACAGTGAAAAGGCCCAATGAACAGGGTCCGAGTTGAAAACCTTAATTAGTGAAGCAGGTGGAGGCACAAGCATACGAAGCAAGCAAGCTCACGTTCCACAATGTAAAATCGTAATCGAAGACTCACGCCAAGCCTGAGTTGCCACTGGTTTGCAGTTAGATCTTGATAACGGGCATTTTTCGCGCAGCCAGTAACTTTGTTACAACGACGTAGACACGTATCTCCTTAAAAAACTTAGTGCAAAAAAGCTGATCTCAACCTTCTGAGTATTTTCAAGTTACGACGGAATTTTGGCGCAACACCACTGCAGGTGGATTATCGAGTAAGGATAAATGGCTGTCGAGTGCTTCTAATGTTCACAAGTTGCACGTTCGGTCCAAGCTTTCATCTCTCACAAATCTAGCAAAATGTAATTAAAGCGCAGGGTTCTCGGCGTATCTAAAAAAAATTGGTCGAAAACATTTCACAGCAGTCCTTAAGAATGAGCCGGCGTTTTTTGCAACGCTTAATCATTTTTGTCAGCTGCTGAATCAACGTGAGCAGCTGTGCACAGTGGTGGATTACCTGAGAAGCGAGAGAACCACAAAGCGCACTGCTGGTCTCGCAATGAAAAAAAAAAATATTACGCGAAGTATTGGAATGTCGCTGGTAAACGTGCAACCACTGCACGGACGAAAGACACGAAAAGCACACGATTTTTCAATGCGGGCTCAAGCGTTAGACGCGCTTTCGTTTACGACCAAAACGCATCAATCAGCGACAGGCGGACGTTTACCTGATGAACACTTTCGAACTGCATTTGTTTTGCCGCTTCCATTTGCGCCTTGAACGCTTGCAAGCTGGCCGAACTGTCAGAGGCGCGTCGCAGGTAGCGGTCCGCGGACTGGTACGGCTGTTTCAGCATCATTCCGTCCCTGCGCGGATGTCACAAAACAGACGCCTCAGTTGTTTTCCGCGCTCGCGTGAACAGGCGATGAATCAAGACATCGGTCAAAACCGATTGCGGCGCCGCGGGCGGCGTTTGGACAGGACCGGTGACAACGTCGGCCCGAGTGATGTCCGGCCGATTGGCCATCGTAATCCCCGCTCGGCTCGTGTAAAGGACCGGAACACTTGACGCTTGGCAAGCTGTCGCCGCTCTGTCAGCGCGATGCCGCAAAAACAATGGATGAAATTTAAAAAAAAAACATCCGAATGCCACTGACGTGATGAGGTCTCTTCGGCCTCGTTCTGGCTGCGCTGCTGCTGCAAAGTGAGCGCTGACAAAAGCTCTGGCGCTTCAACTCGATTCCGTGGGCGCAACAAATTACAGCACTGAGGGGTTTGCAGGCGCTGGTTGGCAACAGCATAGAAATGCGCCGCGACACAGAAGGCATCGCCGGCACTTCAGAGCAGAAGAAAACCCGCTCCGTGACGCAAGAACGCGCGACATGAACTATACCGCTGGCTGGGTCAGCGCGACGAAACGAGCGTCCAGTCATAACACGATCTCTTACACTTCGAGAGGATGAAGAAAGCTCGTGCGCCGACCGGCTCTCATCGCTTGCGTCTTGTGGTGGACGCCGCCGATGCTCGCGAGGTGATGGCCGCTGGATCCAACCTGGTGCGGGTCCTCGTCCATGCCCGGGCCGCCCATCACTGATATCGTGTGGCGCTTGTATCGTCCTCTCGCGGCCAGATAGCTGGAACGAGGAAACGCGGGGAGTGAAGTGGGTTCGAGCGACTGGAATGCACGCGCGCCACGAAGCGTGATGCAAGCGGAAAGCATCGCAGGTCGCGAAACCGGGCATCAGTTGGAACGCAGCAGATTTTAATCGGGGAACGTTATCTGCGTAGATCGATAGGGGAGGCGATTGGTCAGGCGCTGCTTTCGATTCAAGAAAGCGCCTTGAGATTGAAGTGGCAGAAGCGGGACTGGCGCGATCGCGAAAAGGGCGCTACCTCCACAGGTGATGGAAATTGCAAGCGCTCTATTGAACTCATCACCGACGCACGCTCGGAGAAGGCATCGATGCGTCATACGTATGTAATCAACCGAACAACGTCACGCCGCATAACAATCGCAACTGTTACTCACAATTGCATTTTTGGGTTAAGGTGAGCTAAACTTTATGACATATTTAATGATAGAAAAAAAGACTTTTTAAACAATGCAAACGGAGCGCGGAAACCGGAATACCCACGAATATAGCACGTGTATATGGGAAGCACTCTTCTAGTTAATCTCGATTTTCTGAAACAACCACTTTCACAACTGTGCTTTAGCAGCAATTAGCTGACACATAATGAATGCGAAGACAATATGCAGGTGACACATGGCTGCACAAACTGTTGGCCTATATTGCTGAAGCGGACCAATAGGCCTAATTGCATTGCTTTTTCAGTCATTAGTACGTGGCACAAAAGAGACAACTTCCTGTTAGTACAAATTACCACAAAAACACAACTGGCGAAGCTTATTGTGTTATGCGTATGCAGCCCGAACACTTTTGTTTCAAGCCATTCTTCTGAAGATAAACCACGAGGAAAAAGTTCACCAAGCAGCTTGCCTTTGAAAACGAAGTCACGGAATGACGAAACATTAGCAGGCTGACGGACATTTACTTGCAACTTGCCAAAGAGCCCAGAACATTAGATGAGGGCTCGCTACAATAGTTGAGAAGCTAATTAATCAGAAGCAGCATAAATTGCAACAAAACCGATACAAACTGAGGCTGCTGTAAAGGACGGTGTAGAAATCGGGCGCGAACATGTAAGGCTGTAGTTAAAAGCCATCTGTAGGAACGTGAAGCTAACATTGAGGTAATTACATTGCTCAACATGTTTACATTTGCTTGAATACTGGTTGATTTTACCTCTGCATTCCTTTACACACGTATCCTTCGTTTGGCCCGTACCTCAACTTTGAAATCGTGGCTAAGTTCAAGCCGACCGAGGTCACGTGATGCTCTACGGGGTCTAAAAATATTTTGCTGAGCCAGGTTGGAGCAACCTGAGCGGAGCGCAACAATTTCCTCGTAATGCAAGAAAGAGATGGTCAAGCTTCGTGCAGTCTGGCCAAGACAGTGTAAGTCAACTCACACCCTCTCTAAAAGGCTTAACTCTGTTTACGCGAGGCGTGTCGTTTAAATCCCATGCGTCCCAGCCACGTTTTTCTGTCCATTGGTCAATACTGTCGGAAAGTTAGACAGTATGCAATGCATGCGCGGGCGTTGTACACATATATTCAGTTGCACACGGTTGCTCTGTATCAGCACATTACCGTTGAACGGCCGCCTGGTCCGGTTCTTCGCTGTCGGAATTTTCTTCCGTTCTTTCTTGATCGAGCCCTCCGTGAGGGTGCTGCCGGGAAACAGTCACAGGTATTTGTTGAGATAAGCGCAGAACGCAAGTCGATGGAGAAACTGCTTCGTAATTGTCGGTTGCTCGCGCTGCCGAATACTTTAAACGCACGAAATTGAAGCTTTGGTTTCAATGGTACCGAATGAGAACTACCTCGTTCCTTGAAGTGACTGCTGGCGAAAGACGCAAGCCTACTTCAAGTTGCACGATTATAAATACTTGAACGCATTTGCTGTGGTAGTATTACTGTAGTCATACTGGACATGTAGTGAACTTAGCGTTTTCATCAAATTCATACTTGCATACAGGAAAAGGTAATATTTTGCAACGGGTAATATGTATTTGGCATTCAATATGCGAATGTGAACTTACGAGCGAATCACCAGCTCTGCTCTCAACTTGAAGCATGCAAGGAAGTTTTACGATTTGTCTTCGGTCGCAAGAAACAACGATCATGAAAACTTCAAAAAAATACATTCACCTCTTCCGCTTCGTCGACCACGTGTGCAGCCATGGTAACCGGGGGGGCCTGCCTGGCCAGTTGAGATTGACCTCGCGCCGACGCAAGTTTTCGGTGATTGAATTCTTGCATGAACAAATGAATATTGGCACCCCCGTCCGACGCCCGCCGGCCCATAGGATCACGGGCGGTCAGCTGCAAGGCCGGTGGTTTCAGCAAACCTGGATCCTGCACAAAAACCCGAGGTGAAGTGAAAGGGCGCTTTTCCACAAATCAGGGCGCTCGAGACCGTTCGTGCTTCGTCAGACTTTACGGGGCTTAGCTAAGAAGAGCGCCATGACATTTTTCCCGGCACCCGTTCTCACATAATTGGCTGCAATAAGAGACAGCGCCCGGTGGTCGCGTTGCAATTTTCGCTCAGTGAGGAGGCAGGTTACCTGAATGCAAACAAACGCAGTATACCAGCGGTTCTCAACCGCGGTTCAGCGAGCCGCGTGCAGCTCACAAGCACCCTTTGTGCGGCTGTCAGCAGACTTTCAATAATACCTTTAATACTTTGTGTAGAAGAGTTCGTTCTGCAGTAAAACAAAACGTGTCAATTGACCTGTGTTAAAAATTTTTTGTGCCGCTGTCATTAGAAAATCGCAGATCTGGATTTGGCTCCCTTCATCGAAAAGATTGAAAACCACTGCTATGGACGAAAACCGACCAGGACTGCAATGTCATGCTGCGCCGAACAAGAATATAATAATAAAGCTGTTTTCGCCATTTCAGAAGCTTATAATCACTGCAAACGCTTTTACCAATTTCCCAACAAACGCAGAGAGATCAACAGCGCAGGTTCGAATTTCTTGCATAGCCTGCCATTTTGTGAACCGAGTAAAGTTTCACACAAAACGAATGAGTCTCGAGCCGTTAACCGTTGGTGTTCTGTTCGAATCGCAACATGCTATGCAGCTCAGCGGACGCGTTTTTAAGGGGGAACAACAGGGGTAAAAAATGCTAAAAGGACTGGAATTACATCGAAGGTAGCTCCCTCGAGTTCAACGTGAACCAAATTAAAAGAAAAAAATAACGCGATCATAACAGTTCAATTCCTCTACTTAAGGAGCGCACAACCTACGACCGTATGCACGCGACCTTCGATAAAAGTTTATGCGGCCGTAAACGCGTAATTTAAAATGTAAGTTATGGTGGGCGTAAAAACTCTGTCTACTGAAGGGGTCTCCAAACCACGGCCTGCGGACCAAGTCCGGACCGCGAAGCCGCGGGCCACAAAGACAATTGTCAATAATTAAAAACTAATATATTTAAGAAGTACTTGTTGATTTGGTAGAATTTCAGCATATCCCGAAACAATACCATTACCTAAGATGTCCGGCCCTCGAACAGTTGTTTAGTAGTTTATGTGGCCCTCTGACAAAGTTTGGAGACCCCTGGTCTACTGTATGAGGATACTCAGTAGAAAGACGGCCAAACCGACGTGTGCAAAGCAGCAGGCAAGGCTCAGTGAGTGGAAGTAGAACAGAAAATGATGTAAACAAATAAAAACATCTCGAACTCACTGGCGGGCGTAATTCATAAAAATAAACGAAATGCAGCGGTCAATAGCGAAACGTTTGTGAACCCCTGCTCTAGTTCTGGCACTACCAATGTGTATTTCGCTACGTCTGCAGCGAAGCTAGTTCATTCATTGACCTAAGAACAGGTCGGGGACGCGTCAAGGGGCGAAGCACAAAAAGAACTTCCGAATTAGCAATATTTTGGCGCCAAACCTTGCGTTTGTTTCACACACAATTTATCTTCTTTTGCAGCAATCGTGAGTATATCATCATGGCCGCAAGTGCAAACCACGAAAAGCAAACAGTCTTAGAAGCGCGCGTTGCTAACTACAATTTTAATGTCACGTGCTTGTGGTCTGTCTCGCACTGATGTAATTTGTGTGTCTTTGCTTCGAGACGGGGCTTGTACATACCGAACGCAGTGAGTTGTTGGAAACCGTTAACGTGGGAGGTGGCGCCAGCCGCAAAAGCAAACAAATTTCGCATAAAGAACATGGAATCGTACGCGCTCGGCAAACACGCGAATCGAGCGGTGATTACTAGTGGACAACAGACGGCGAAACTTGCCCGCTTGTGAGCGATTCACGGCCGAATTAAGCTCGACCGTCGCATTCCGCGTCGAAAGCGCTAACGATTCGCAAAAACCTGACCAGAAAACTCAATTCCTCTGCAAGATCGAGCGCTTTTCGTTCTGCTTTTCCTTGCTGCCGTGCAGCGAATTTGTCGGCGCGCAATCGCGAAAACCTTTCGAAAAGCTCAGCACAGGCGAACGCGGGCCAGCGCGCCCGTAAATGGAGCTGGCGTTTCGGAGTGAATCATCTCCGCCTCGCATCGCGCCGGACCCGCACTTGACATGCAGCGCCCGACAAAACTGACCGTGTCAGCTGACAGCCCGGGTCAGCGCGTTCGCGATCTGCGGTAAACAAATGGCTTCGCAATGACGCGGCACAAATCGCGTTACGGCGGCGACGAGGAACGCGGTGCTTTGGCGAAAGCCCTTGGCTCGGGTCGTGCAGCAGCACGCTCGCAGCTGACGTCAGAAGCGGTGCACGTCACGAGTCGAGGACGCAGCGCTACTCGGTTTTTGATCTGACCACAAAAGGAAAAGGCGGCAAGTGGCAGAAGAAACCGCAGCTCGATGGCATTCCGGCGTTGTTGACCGCTGAGCGCGATGCGGTACTTGCTTAGAAAAAAGAAAACCGCCAATTAAAATAATTCAACTTTGCTTCACAGCAGCGCGTCACATGAACGCGCGGCAACCTGTTCCAAGCGGAGGAGCAGACAAAGGCCACCGCGCGCGGTTCATTCGCCATCGACAAAGAACGTCGCGCTCGAACATGTGCAAGCGTTGCTTCTCTTAAATGTTACCAGTTATCGTGAATGCTGTCAGTGAAGCACAAGGCTGCTGCAGTAGAAATTCAATTGATTTCTGGCCGGAGACTCTCGTCAAGCCTTCCCTCTCGTTACCTTGACAGCCGGGGAGTGGGCTGTTCTGGTAGGTGGTAATTAGGGATGTGCATTATGGAACATTAGAAGTTCTGGAACATTCCGGAATCTTCATTTCGAATCTAGAATATCGAATCCTATTCGGGAATAACTTGTTAGGAGCAACATGAGCTGATCGCGCAAAGGTTTAGAATGCCGAACAGCGATCACATGACTTGTTAATTAGATGGTTACGTCACTATGCAGTGCCGTGAGCTTGTTGAGTGTTTCTTTCTTCCTCTTACTCGCGCAGAGTGCCGCTGCAAAATTTATTGAAATTATATGTTTTGCCAACTTTGCAATTTTTCACGTTCATTTAATCCAAATATATTTCGAATCTGAAAATTCGAAAAAACTCTTTTGGATTCGAATCCACAGGATTCGATATTCCATTATATGCATCCCTAATGGTAACTTTGAGCGAGTCGTCCTGGATGCTTGGCAACCTCGCGGCGAGTTGCCACAAATAAATTCAGTGGCGTGGTCACGGGACACGATCCACTTCAAGATATTACCCGGAAGAGCACGATATTTGTTGTCGCATCATCTCCACTCTTGTTTTTAACTTTATCGTAATCGCGGTTGGCGGGCAAACACATCAAGCCTGGTGATTCAAGCAGTGCCGGGGTAATTATTATCGTTGCATAGCAAAAGCAACGGTCAAAGCAACTAAAGCAAGTGACAAAACGCACCAGGTGAGTTGTTCGTCGCATCGAAATTCAACGACGCTCTGAACACAAATCGCCGCACGCCTCCCCACCTTGATCTGCAGAGGTTGCTGCACGCGCATGAGAGGCGTGCTGGGTCTGTTGAGTGGGCGAACAATGTTCGGATGGACGGGGGGGAAATGCTGCACGTGATGGAGCAGGCCGGGCTTGCCGTTCTCCTCTTTGCTGCTCTGGCTTCCGATCGCAGCGGCGTGTACGGGGAGGTCGGCCCTGGAAAGAAACCAGGCAGTTGGCGCCGTCGCAGCAACCATTTCACTCTTGTTGCTTTTACTCGGTGTTTTTGAATTTGTTTGCAACTTTGAGTATTAAAGCAATGCACATCGGTATATTGCGCCTGTAGTGTTCACAATGCGAACCAGGTGGCTATTGTTTCAGGTGTTGATAATCATGCGAGAAAAATCGGGCTCAAAACATGCTGCGTACGGGTTTTGTAAGCTTTAACTATAGCGGCCAAATTTCGCACAGCTTTTCTGTCTGACTCATGCATCAACTGTCAGCGAAGCAGTCGCGAGCGCTTGCGTTATCGCAACAACGCGAATCGACTTCATTTAAAAACGCGAAACGCCCTGGCGTCGCGCTGAAATCACCGAGTTTTTCGTCACGTTACATGTACAATACAATCGGAGCGTAACGCATGAGGTCACGATTGCACTTCGGGACCGTTCAGCAGGAGTTGCGTACACTGCCCGTTGCTGACAACATTCGGGGCGAACAGCAACACCTCCCGTCGCCGCTTCTCGCACGCTCGACTGCGGCGAACAGGACAGAAGCGCAATGAGTCTTCGCCCGAACGGAAACGCGACAGGACAACAACGCAAGCGTGCGTCGGTAAAAAACGCATTCCGCTGACAAGAAGCGACAGTTTACAATCAACTGCGTAAGGCGGTGCACCGCAGTTAGTTTGGACGAAGACAAGCGCGAAAGGTCACGGTTTGGACGAAGACAAGCGCGAATGTGCGAGACTACATCGCGCTGCCGCGAGTGGAAGCGCGCGCGGAAACGAGCGTTCGCGTCACAAAGCTCACCTGCCATCCGAAACGCCGACGGTGTGACGTCTCATTGACAGATAACGCGCTAATGCCTCGGGTGCGGGCTCGTCCCCGTCAGATTCGTCAGAGATCTCGCCGTCCTGCAAAAAACACGCCGCACGAGCATTGCTCATCACCGTCTGACTGCTTTAACGAGCGCGCTGACGTGGTCAGCATCGAAACAGATTCGGGATTCGAACTCGGACATTTACCGCACCTCGTTCGAAGGAAACGGGGTCGACCACGGAAGTCATGCAGAAGGCATGTAGGAGCAGAGGAGGTAAGAGGGACTGGGTTGCAGAAGGAAGACCTCCTTAATCGAGCAAGATGGAGAAATGGAGCAAAGCTAATCGTGTCAGAAACGGGGCAAATCCGGCCACCCCCATTTAACGGGGACAAAACCGGAACAAAACTGGACTACTAATACTACATTCATTTCCGCGTCCGGGATTTCCCCTCGGAAGGGTGGCCGGGACGCGGCCGAGAGAGGTACCCAAGCAACTCACGGATCTTGGCAACTTCCCAAGTTCTGCTGACTCCACCACACCAATGCCCGGCCAAGTCGCGTCTGACAAGGAATCATGCCACGATGGTCTTCGGCCGGCGACGTTGGTTCCTTTTAATGGCGCCAGCAGAACTTGCCTCGCCAACCGTTCACGGGGAATTCTAGTCCCAAATTTATTTTACTGCNCCAACGCAGAACTTCACCGCAAATCANGTNCGGAAACGACAACCGCGAAATTACCATTGCTCTCAAAACGTGCAACACCAACCTGGATCACTTGGTTGTTTTCGTCGATCAGCTGAAGGTGCGGCACATTGAGATGAACCCTTGCTTTTGCATCGGCTTCCATCGCCACCTGGGAAATCAAAACCGCAGCAGTTACGTCGCGAGTCAGCCTGCACTACGCATGTTGTGCGTTAAAGGTCTTAGGGGCTTAGTGAGCAGTGCCTCGAATTCTTTTGATCTACTTGAGCAGATTTTCCCAAACTAGGGTCCGCGGACAACTGGGCGTCCGTAACGACTGAATACGCAGTTCGTGGAGATAAAGACATAAAATATTTTTAAAAGTCGAACATACAGTATACATTGTACAGTATGCACAGTACACTGTCATAAATAATTTCCACAGTGATTCGTATATGCAATTATTGCTCTCAACTAAGAGACAACTAAAATTAAGACAACTAGAAAAAGGCAACTAAAATTTTATGTCATTTATTTTCCGTTTTGTACCGTCCTTCAGCGATGGTTGGGTGGAAAAATACGACATCGGTTTGGGGTCCGGCAAAAAAACATATTCACACATGGGGTTCTGTGGCCCAACAAGTTCGGGAAACTCTGTACTGGAGCATGTGAGCTCAAAGCAAGTGACATCAACATCAAACTGCTACAGAACCAGTAAAATAGTAGCATCAAAACCTTAAAATCCACCCAAAATTTCGGATTTCTACGTACACCCTTGACGCGCACAGGGAACCGGTGCGCACGCGAACTGCGCACCAACTGACCACCGTTCTGCGCAAGTTCGCGCAGTCGAACAATGCAAAGGTCAAGAAACCAGATCTATCGTGACAAGTTACGACACGAATGACCACGTTGGTCTGTTTGTCACTGACACGAGGCGTAGAATACAATCACCACATATCAGAACAGCTGGCAGAGAGGAAAGGGTTAACCCGTGCTGGTTGCTTCGTTATGATGCGCGCATTGGTGCCGGGGCGGCGCGGCGCGGTTTAAACCAAGAGTGATGTCGGTAGAAGCGAGCGAATGAGAGGGGTGGGGAAACACGTTTCACGGCAACTTGCAAGTCTTTTGACTGTTGCGTTTCGTGCACAATGACAAATTTATGTTAAAAGCTGAAATTCGTCACATGCACGAGTTTCAACGGAGACTCGAGAGCATCACGATCGACGCGTTTACCCAGATTTTCCTGGTTAAACTACATTTTGCAAGAGTGCGTTC
>JGI24158J21664_10000263_pt1 | contig 42694 bp, 18 predicted proteins | sample Ectturendosymbi3_FD_21664 | JGI IMG/M metagenome (IMG submission 21664) | reverse complement strand
AAAAAAAAGTAAATACACATAGTTAAATATAGTAAAATGTAAAATGTTCATGCACTAATTTATTATCTGCTTTTCATAATTGCCTGTTGCAGCCAAACAGAACTGCAAGGTCAGCTCCCATCTCATTTCATCGTTCATGCTTGACCAAACATTTTTTACACTTCTTGACGCTTGAGTATTACAAAATAATAAAATGATAATGCCTGACATTCAGGTATATCGATTCCCGGAATTTTGATATTGTGCATGTAACAGACCTTCTAGCAATTTCTTCCTTTCAAAACTGCCTTTCTTTTTGTCGAAAATCAGTTTGGTACACCAGTGGCGACTTGGCAATGTTCTAACTGCACGTTATATCCGTTACATTCTTAGAATACTTCTACAAACAGCTGGCCCTGGCAAGCAAGCTGGCAACACAGAGCCTGCCACCTTTGTGAATGGCGACACTTCTGTGGAGCAGTCTGTGTTGCTCCACAGTGGGTTTTAACAGCAGGTCATTGCACAGAGGAATCGTAAGTCTATTGAATCTAGACGTTTTACGCAGCTTAGATAAAATTCTCTGAAGAAGCAATACTTTGCTTGAATTTTTCAAAAACATATATAAAGATTTGTTGTTCCACAGAAAATTTGAGCTATTTTCGTTAAATTGCTGGCTCCGGAATTTTATTTTTCACGCGCTGTTTGGATACGTGTAATGATGTAAGGAAACCTGCGTAGACGTCATTGATACACACTTGTTGGAGTGCTGTGTGCAATATCTAGTCCAGTGACTTTGTTCAGTCCGTCTTATGTTTCGGAACAGTAAAATCTTACAGTAAAGCCAAATGTGTGCTTCTAAAGCCGTAGCACTTCTTTCGCAAAGCAATGCACTTCTTCAGCTGCGGACGTTATTAGCTGTGCAATTTTAAGTACTTTCGTTATTACATGCTTTCAAACTCTTCAATTTTATCTGTGTTTCAAGTTGGTCAAGATACCTCTATAAACTGTTTGTTTTGTACATCCAACAGTGATATTGTATCTACAGCATATACACTGTCAATCACGACGATCCTGGTTTCTCGTGGAGTGTCGTTCTGGGAATGCACAAATTGCATAGAGATGGGCAGCGGTATTTTGTTCAGCAAATATTCCTTCATCCAAGTTATGCCTATTCTACCATCACTACAGGTACAAAACAATACATAAAATGCTCCATTTTATGCTAAACGATTTTTGAAGGCACTAGTAGTTTTACTGTGATTATCATTGAAATATCTTCAGTCACAGTTTTTCTCTATTTGAAGCATGGGGTAAATATCCTATTCTGAAGCAAGTTTTTCATCACTTTTTGCCACGAGGGTCTTTAACAGTAGTTTTCTAACAGATGTCACAGTTAGCTTCGTTCCCGAATACTGTTAGTTGCTGCAAAAGTATCGTTCCTCTCGTAAAATAAGGCTGTGCAAGATTACCCTATTTTGAAAATGCCAATATTATACACATGTTAAAAACAATACAGATCAATGATAAATAAATCAAGCTCTTCGAAACCATGCGTTTCTTAATGTTGAATTCTGGCGCTGTCGGTATACGCCATAAATCAAAGTTACATCTGCCCTTGCACCAAACCAAATAAAATTTGTCAATTATTTTTCTCGGGGGAAGCGGATTTTTGCAAAATCAAGGCTTTCAACAATCTTTCACTAAAAATCTCGGCTTGACATACACTGAGCACGATCACAAACTGCTGAAATCAGATCCACGTCTTTTGTGGAACATTTCGTGCCGGGGATGATAGAGAATGCTCGGGTATTGTCCTCTTGTCTTTCACAAAGGTCTTGGGAGGGAGAAGAGGAACAGAAAGATTAAAAAAGCATAAGTAATTTCATGCTCCGCCAAAAATTCACTAAATTTTATCACAAAGTTTCTTTCATCTGAAAAATTCACGATTTTTCTGTCTGTAGGAGCCAAACATCTTTTCCCTTATTTGATGCGTTTCACTTTTTGATACATGTGAGGACCTGATTGTGATGCAGTGATTACGTAGCGGTCTTTATGAACTCATAATTTGGTGGGTGTGGCTGCTGGTATACGGATGTAATTTTATTCGTGAGGTGTCTTCTATGTCGCAGTTAGTAAAGAAGTGCTTGCTGTGCATTTTGACAGTTGTATTAGAGCATAGCTACGCGTTATTGTGACTAATATTGACTTGCTTCTGAACAGATCGTGATGCAAGGGCACTACAATTCCCTTTATATCTCCATCCTTAACTCACTTCCTTACCGATTGCTTACTTACTTGAATTAACATTAAATCGCAACGTTGATCAGTGGAAAACAAATCCGCGCTCTGAGCATTTAAAAGCTTGCTGCAAAGCTACTGTCACGAATCGGCCAGTTGGAAGTAAAACCTGCTGGAAGGGACGCCAGAGCAGCGGTAGGGCAAGGGGGGCAATAATAAAAGCTGAGGGCAATGGAAAACAATAAAAAACGAAAAATCGTTACAAATTATGCTTGTTTCTGTTTAGTCAACCTCAAAAATAATAACAGAAATTATATAAAACCTTTCTGAATTTTCTAGGTGCACGAATAGCTGCAATAAATTGTTTCAATTCGGTATTGATAAACCATGAAACAACCCATGACATTGTTATGAAAGGCACCTCCGCCACCGTTACCCTTCTTTTGAAAGGGCGCAGTGGGCAATGCCCCCACCATTCTCCCGCTCTTAGGAGTCCCTGCCCACTGGAACGTAGACCCAACTTCAACAAAATGAGAGCGTTATCGTTTACAGTATTTTACTCAATTCAAATTTTAGAAGATTGTGTAAAAGCGACGTTCGTTCAAATGTGTATTGCCGGTAGTACGAAGCAGAAGAAATCGTTCAAACTAATATTCAATATAAACTTAGCAATGCCAATTATAACTTGCAAATATTTCACACTCTTTAGCTTAATTCTTCACTGCGTCTAGCAGACTTCAGCACACTTACAGCTCATTACACTTTGTTTTTTGCTTGGTCCACCATCCCTTGTTCTTTGTAACAAGAAATGGGTCAGAGCAGGACATAAATGAAGCAGCAGATGCTCAGTCCAAGTTACCTACTCCTTGAATATTGAACATTAGTTAATGCAGCACTTGGAGCTTTACATTTCACACAATATTGCTAAATTCAGAATAAGGCAAATTATTGTCGTGGTATGAAGTTAATATAAGCTTCTGAGAAGAGGTCCACGAGTCTGACGAGATTTTCAAGTCTCAGACTTTGCTTTATATTTTTCACTTTAAGGCTAGAAAGAATTTTGTAGCATTTTGAATTTTTTTTTAGAAGTAGCCTTCACAAATTTCCTAAGCTATTACAATGTTGCATCTGGATCAAGTTAAAAGGATTTGTGAATTCCTATAACTCGTGGGGTTTCAAAAGCGCTAACATTCGTCTTCAATGTTTTTTAGCGGATCTTTCTTTGCTGAAATTACAACGACCAGTTACTGTCGGTGATTCGATTCGTCCAATTTGTCTTCCTCAGATGACCAGCGCAGCAGCTGGAGAAAACTGTTTCGTCACTGGGTGGGGATATAATCGTAAGTACGTTGAACTTGAAACAGATAACGTGAAACAATATGTTTATCTTAAAATGCACTGTTGGTTTTTCGGTTGTTTTTCTTTAGATTGTAAGTAAAGTGTATGAACGTGTTTGATGTAGCAAAAAATACATTACCTTCTGTCGGATTTTGAACTTCTTAATGGTGTCTTTCATTTTAATAAGCTAATATTTTTTTATTTTGAGTCCACATTTTCAGCTATATCAACCTTCGATCAATGATGTGTTTGCAGCATTTGTTCAGCTATACTCTTCTTTCGATTTTTAAAGAGGCAGTAGAAGTTTTGAATACAGGTATTGGGTGTTGAATTTTGAATTTTTTAAGGCCCTCACAAACAACAAGGAGCCATGATGTCGATTGCTTTGCAAGAAGCAGCATTGCCCATACTGAAATTTTCAGACTGTCAGAAACTTGGAGAAAATTACGCAAAGTTTCTAAACAACACTTCACATTTATGTGCCGGTGATCCTGAGACGGCAGCTGTTGACACTTGCACGGTAATCTTAGAGGATTTTACAATGTAACTGGTTTCTTTTGTGCACTGTTGATATGTATATCCAAATAAACCGCTTGTTACTGATGCATCCAGGCAAAGTGAAGGGTTTTGAATTGTTTATTCTCTTAAAATGACTAAATTCTAAATTGCGGACATTCAAATTGGGTCTTACCTAGAGCTCATTTCTCCAACTGCTTTTCTTGTAGCCTTGATATATTCTGTACTTTGCACTGTTCTGAACTCTAGCAGAAGAGTAATTTGCAGTGATAGTGCCTCGAAACAAGTCTAGAGATCTCAACAAACGTCGGTCTCTTTCTGAGAGACTACAGGTCTCGGCATTGTTCCCTTTAGGACGAAACTTGCAATTCCTCTTCGAGACATAAAAGTTTGCATGTTACATCATCACTGTGTTTGCAAAACCGAAGGTGTTAGTGTTCAATTTTTTAAGCTGTTACGTTATATTCGAACAAAGGGAAACCAAACACTTGCCACAGTTGGATAAAATCATTCAAATCGGAGATTTTTGTTTGAAAAGACATGACGTTGACCTTTTGGTTACACGATAAAGGTCTCCAAACCTAAACCTGTTTGCAAAGAAAACATAAAGTCCATTCAAATAAAATAATTAAGCACTAGACACCAAAGATGTTGTCCATGCCTTATCTCCCGAGACCGAGACCTGGTTCAAAACTTTGAGACAGCGCCAGTGACTCGATGTCAAGACTCGAGACCTGACATTTTGTCGGCTTGTACGTGAAATTCAACTCTAAAGCTTTTTGCTGCAGAACAAAATAAAGTCAATATTCAGAGCTATACGTTCATCCATTTTTACAAGCTATTTTAAAATTTTTCTTCTCCAGAGGAGAGAGCAGGTTAAATTGCAGGATCTTTACTAAGCAATTTTTGATAAACCCTTCTGAGATTTGAGACAAAGAGCTTGAGACTCCATCACTACTAGACCAAGTCTTGAGGCTCCATCACTACTAAATAGACAGTCCTTTTTCTGAGGTGCAATGTTTTTTAGCACTAAAATGTGCTTTTTCATAAATATAAATTAAATTCCAATTTTAAGCAAGAGTCAGACCACACAAAAATTCGAAAATGAAATTTTATATAAAAGCAGTGTGATTCAAGACCATGGATGAAACTGCTGCTGCGCAAGCGTGTTGCTTCCGTCATTTTACCGTCTGCATTTATAATTAAATTAAAGTCTAAAGCAAGCATCAAAAATCGGCGTAGTAGATGCGAATGAAACATTAATGTTCAATAATGTGCTAAAGGAGAAACACAAAGTTTCTCGTGTTTCAAAATCTGGGCTCTCAAAACAATTTCACAGTTTATATTCCATTACTGCAAACGCATGGACTCGTTTCGGAAACATTTTCTGGGTTTGAAAAATTACCAATTTTGAAAGTGAACGAGCCTTGCGAAACAACACATGAACATAACTGATTCGTTAACACTGACCCGGCTTCTTTGTGCCACTTCACCAATACATTTCATTGCAATTTTACAAGTTGAAACAGGCACTATTGTGGCTCAGAATCGCATTTTTGTCATAATTCACGAACCATTTGCAGTAGAGAGACAACGAAGTCATCTTCAGACGCGGATTTTGATGTATTTCTACCAAAAAGTGAACCTTTGAATTTGATATAGTTATACATTTTCTGCTTTTTGTTTCTTTTTTTCAATTTTGAGCGGTTGTCTGACATTTGTTATCACATTTAGATGGATACATTTTTCAAACTGTTTTTTTGGCTTCGAAAACTTGTAAGCAGTCCAAATAACCAAAATATTAACTCGTTGGAGTGATTGGGTGAAACCGTTTTATGGATAAAGACAAGTGCTAATTAAAAAAATATGCTCGTCAATGCAAAAGCTGAGTTATGACCTCACTGTATAGTTTCAACAGATGAAAAAAATTAAAATTAACAGAATATGATATTTCTGGGGAACTGATAAGTTTATTTTTGAAACTAGCTGGCACCCTTTAAGATAATGTTTCCAAAAATTGAGTTTATTAAAATCTCCATATTAAGCACGAAAGATGAAATTACATGCTGTGTATTACGCCTTACACTTTCAATTACTGCAAAAAATTCAAACTCGTTTGATCGGCACAGAAAACTTGGTAATAAAGACTTTGTGTGGCTTCTGTCTCAGGCTTTTTGGAATGTTGGAAGCATTGTATTTTTCCTAAGCACGCTGCAAGTTTGCCCATGCGATTGGATCTGTTTCCCAAATATTTTAACTTTTTCTTGTGATCCCGGCTGCAGCATCGAAGAAAACTGTTGCGTCAAGCACTGAAAAGTTTATGCCAATTAAATTTTCAGCATTCTTCCCTCTTGTTTATCAAACTGCGCGCTCACAATTAGCCCTGAGCGACACGTAGCAATCTTCACTGTTGTCTGATTTAAGCTTTCACTTCTAGGGTGATTCCGGCGGACCACTTTCTTGCAGAAGAGGCACAGGTGCTTGGTATCTCGGTGGAGTGACATCGTTTGGATTCACAGAATGTGGAATGAAGAATCAAGTTGGAATATATGTACATGTCGTCTATTTTGAACGCTGGATACGTGACAAGATCGAAAATTACTCCCACGACACTTGCTAAACTAGCTTAACTTGCCTTTTATGCTCTGTGTTCGAACAGTTTGGGACTACTCTCGATGAAGAAATGGAGTTTTTTAGACATTGGTTTCCATTCTTTGGTTTCAAATTAAGTTTGAGCTTAGAACAACGTTCATTCGTTTCACTGTCTTAAACCGAAGTGTTAACAAAGTAACGATATGCTGTTAACAAAGCAACGCTATTTTTGTACGGATTTTTTTCATTTGGACAACGTAATTCATAAAGCTTGTAAATGTCGCTGATGATTGCTTTAGGTACAACTTATACACATTGTCATGGAAAAGATTTCAGTGGGCTATAGCATGCAGCAGCAAATTTTTCTCGGTTGAAATCAGTGGAGTTGATTTTGGTATGTGCTGTTTGTTGTATTTCCTAAACTAATTATCACCGGTTTTCCGAAGAAAAACTCTTGAACCTTTCCATATCCTGTTATTCACTGTTTTCTTCCTGTTAATTTATTTCGGACATATTTTTAACAATAATTTCATAGGGTGCAAATATTTAGGATGTCAGTAGGAATAAACAGCAGAAGCGCTTTGTGTGTTAAAATGATAAAGAGCAACACCAAACAAAGGCACTGTGTTTCTAAATGTTCCATAGCATCCATGGTCTGGTGGTAAATGAAACAAAACAACTCAACCCTTTTTGATCAAAATTGATTAATTCATTTCACCAAATTAAACGCGGCGCCACCAGCCTTAGTAGAAACTGATCTACGTTCTTGATCAGCCAACACCTGAATGTCTGTCGGCAGAATCAAACCTGTTTTGCTGGTTTTGAATTGCGGTTCTTGAGATAATGACGGGTTTGTTATTGACTGACGTCTGCCACTGCACGTAATTATAAAAATGCACTGGCCGACGATTTGAGCGATTTTTCAAAGGCTACAAGAAATGTGCTTTTCTGGCAATGATGAAAATGATTGCATAAAAAAACACAAACTGCAAGTTATTTCTTTTAGCTGACTTGCGCTATTTCGACAACACCGATGAATTGTCACCAATAAACAAATGGTGGAACAGAATTCGCAAACCTTTTGGTTTTATACAAATGGTGGATTTTACGCAGAACATCAAATTTGTGCAAACTCTATGCAATAATCTACAAACTTCACGTAAGTTACTTCGCTACAAAAGTGTAGAGAATTCAGCAGAAGTTTCAAAATTTGCGATAAGCACCAAACGTTACAGTTATCGCAAATTAGCCAAATTGAGCAAACAAACTCATAATTAATAGTTTATCAGCAAAAGATAACTAAACGACACTTGCACAGTCGAGTGGAATGTCTGAGATCATTAAGATTTTTCCTTTCAAAGAAGTCGACCTTTTGTAATAATTGTTTAAATAGTGCTTCGTAAATGAAGTCTTTCAAAAGCCAAACAACGACTTCCCTGAAAAAAAAACGCAACCATTACGTGGGGAACTTTTAGAGTTGCCAGAAATTCCAAAGGTACTTATTCCCAACATTACAAGTGCGGAAAAAAACTATCTGTCTTTTTCGAAACCAAGGAGAAATATGTCAATTTATGACTTACGATCCCAACTCTTTCAAAACAAAATTTCATTTTTAAACGAACTGGTACTTCCTAAAATAGGGCGAAAGATAAATCTAATTTACAACCGATTTCTAGCAACTGCTTTGAAGTCAATTTTCTTTAAAGTATCCGAGCGTTTTTTCGCAAACAGTGAATTTTCACACTGAAACAATCAATTCTGTTGCATTCGATTTCTTTAGTCCACTGCTAATTAAAAAGTTGAAATGGTTCTCAAGCACTTGTTCATTCTCTATCAACACGTTTACCTGAATTTGGATTTTTTTAAAAATCATTATATTTTTGTTGGATGCTATTTCGTGCTGTTTTTATTGCGATTAGACGGATTTGTTACGAATAAAAATTTGTGCTCTCAGCTAAATCGTATACAAAGTTAAGCACGCAATGGAATGTCGGCAAGCGTATTCTAGATTGATGATGAAAAAACGTTTTACACTAGTCTCCTTCAAACGAGTTTTGCAGCTTTTTGTCTATCATGTTTCTGTCTCTCTAGAGGTAGGCCAGTTCGACCGTAACATGAAGCTGTAAGGCGCCAACAACGGAAAACATAGACTACTTCAATTGACGCCCGTCATGTGTCTTGTGAAAAAGTCCTATTTTGTAATCTCGTTTCAAATGTTTCAGCACAAACACTTCCGCACTCCGTTTCAGCACAAACAGTTCCGCACTCCGTCTTCTAATGCATTACAGCATGGTCAATCTTATGAGATCAGACTACTACGAAACGTACAACCAGCCACAGACAATGAAACGCATGGCCGTTTGCAAAGTTCTCGCGACAGAGCGTAGGTCTTCTGCAGCAGAGCGTTTACAAGCGTGGTTCACGTTGAACACAGGGCTGACATTTTAAAAATCCTACATTTTACGAAAGATTTGCTTTACGTCTGTGTTTTCAACGGTGCACGAGCTTTTCACAACCATTTTTTGTGTACTAAGGAATGCCAACGATATTGCTTCTTGCTCTACTCTGTAAATGACTGAATGTAGCCAAAAACATACCCCGACGTACACTACTTAGAACATGCATCGTATCGTCGGAAGAAGAGAAGGTAGTTGTCAAAAAGATCATAACGCGAAGTGAGTTATCGTAAACAATGGATGTTTTTCCAAATATTTGAGAAATCGCCAGAGTTTCCACAGTATAGCAAAAATTCCAAGTGACCAACCTTTAGAATAGCAAATTTATGTGGAATGTAGATGTGCAACTCAATGGAACCAATCACCCACGTGTGCTACTTATAGCATACACTGTAAAGAGACAAAAACGACCTTCGAGATTTCGTAAAGACTTATCCGGACAATCACAAAGTTCCTTTGATCCGTTCTTTGTCCAGTTTTTCTGACCGCATTGTTGCATTAGGCCTATTGGTTGAAATGACTTATTATAGTTTCCAATCCGGGCCCTTGATAAAGGTTTTTTATAATTACGAAACGAAATAGCTCTGTGAAGAGCCGTATGGCAAGTGCAGACAAAACGTGTTTGAAGGTATTAACAAACACACCAGAACCAGCCCATGAAATCCTTAAACGGAAAGCACATGGCCTCGAGCGAGGATGGAGTCGTTGATTAAACCGATCTCGATTACAGGCTATCCGGCGCGCCTTGTGTGACAAACGCCCGACAAAAAGGTGCGTCGAGTCAACGTGTTCACGATAGGTTTTCAAGTCATCACTTCATTGCTGTCAGGTGGTGGTGTTTTCAAGCGCCAGGTCTAATCTGATCAATCATGCAGATTTGATAGCACGTCTTGCCGACAAACCCTTGAAACATTTTGTAAGAGTTTCCGGTCGAGCCCCAGAGATAAGCATCTTGGAACACGTGCGCGTACAGAATGGTTGACACTGCTATGTTCAGCAGGAACTTTATCCACCAACAAAAGTATATCACAAAATCGGAAAATTTCAAATGTTGGAGAAAAGTTGCATCAGGAAGAAAACGATTTTTCAAAAAATGACGAAGACTTCACGGAAACGTTTGAGCCACATGGTTTGAAAATATATCAATTTTTTCCCTTTTCACCCACTTTTTTTGTTTTGTCGCAGACAACCGTGAAAAACGTATCTTCGTATTGCCCAACTGGTCTTCTGCCTACTCCTACCCCGAAGGACAGTGGAACAGGGGAGCGTGTACTGCGTAGGGCCACTGCTCGTCATTTGCTTTTTTGATGATGGAGGGATCAAAGAGAAGCGTAACTCGAGTTGGCCGCGAAGCCGTCCAACTCTATGCAATCATACATCAGCACTGCGCGAGACCACCGAGGCCCGCCGTCGCCTATCAGCGAAATCAAGGGCATGCCCTCTTTCCCACTGTTGTTGTATTTCTTTGGCCGAATACTGTTGCACCAAAACCCCAGCAGCTTAGCGGGGGAGCCTTGTTCTGAGGCCAGGAACCTATCTTCATTCCCGGCCGCTCCGATTGCTCGAAGCACTTTTTTAAATATCGCCGGTTGACCGTTAGCTACGCAAAAGCTGACGTGAAGCTAAAAACTTTGTACAAGAGTTTGTTTCTCTGCGAGGTCGTGGTATAAAATCATCGTGGAAATATTTGGGCAACATCTACTCAAAACGAACGTGTGTAAATTACAATTTTGTCAGAATTTATGCTTCAGTATATTGTTATGAGGCGAGGGACTGCAAGGTCATTTAATCAAGGTCCACAAATAACCGTTTATGAAATATGCATCAGCATCTTAACATACCAGTGAATTTTTAGCTGAACTTTCGTTTATGTTCTTTCATGTAGCACAAACCAAGGACAAGTTTGATATGTGCTACCTGAAAGCAGTCTCTCGAAACCCCACTGCAATGATAGCTGATAAAACTGAGATTAAGTCTTGATGCAGTCAATACACTGTTACCAAAAGTTTGGAAATATTTTTTCAACATGCAAAATTGAAAGTCGACATTTGGTAAAAGTTAAAGAAAAACTGTGTTGTTGCAGTAGAATTTTCGTAATTTGTAGATGAACAAAAAGCTAAACTCCATGTATCTTAATGCCATTGGTGGTCAAGCAAACGTACATAGAGTGGAATGGAAATAAGATATATGGGAATTCCTTATGAAACATAAATGAAATGCAAAAACATATCAATGAACCATCGTTTATCAAGGACACACTAACTATTCATTTTTAAAAGTTATTTAATAAAATGTAATTGACATTACTTCTAACAATACACACTTTCTTCACAGCTTACCACAGGGTGCATTGAAAACTTTAATTTTATTTTATATTATAGGATTTTAATACATCTTGCAAGCTCTACTTGAAAGCAATATGTTAACTTTCAGAAATCCATTGCCGTAGGGTCGTATTGCGAAATCTTGCGATTTTTGTCTTTCGACTCCAGTTTCATTTTTTGGGTTTTTTAGCTCAACCGTTTTAGTGCTCCAAAATTTTCACATCATTAACTGTTGAAACCACACGGATCGTTGTTTAGCTCATGCTGTTTTACACGGATCATTGTTTCGAACACAGGATTTTGCAATGTCTTTGAAGACATTTATTCCCAAGTTTGTGCAGTTTGTGTTGGTTTGTAAACGCTAATAAAACAATTCTCAAAAATACGCGATGATTCCAGGTCGGTTGCAAATTCACCATCACGATACTCCAAATTAGTGAGATTAAAAATCAAAACTGTAGCTAAATTCAACAGCAATTAAGGGCAACATGCTTTAACCACAAATGCTATCAACGAACAAGATAATTTTAGCCATTAATACAATTTTGAACTTCTAACATTCCTACATTATTTTTGTTGGAGTTATTACTAGATTGTGACCTAACTTCGTTTTAGAATAAGCCTTTTTGGGCTTGAGAAATGTCGTGTTGAATTCATCAATGGTTAGTGTCACATGAAATGAACTTAGGATTGTCAGGCAGAAAACAGCCTTTTGTGATGTCTTGTTTCGAATTTAAAACTCGCTGGAATCATACTCTTATAAATAAAGAAAATTGCGTTTAAAATTCGAAAGGTTTACAAATGAGATACTCCTGTGCACAAAACGAAAGTACAATAATGTTATCACAAGCTTACGAGAGAAGTTAAGTTGAGTTTATGGTGATTGGTTAAGACAGAGCGAGGCTACCTACAACTTCTCAAATTTTGCTACATGGAGTAGACAGGCAAGTCTGGCTTTTAGAGCCGAAGACGAGCTTCCTCAGGGCAGAGCATTAAATCACGTTCGTCGATAGTAATACGATTAATTGCTATTTGTGACGTTTTTATTAGATGTGATTACTTATCTTCATCCAACTCACAGAGAAAACAGTGGCAGCACAAAAACATGCTTCTCTGCTATGATATTTTCAAAAGAATTTATTAAAGAATCAGAAAACAAGTTATTACGTAAACTAGATGTAGATTATCGAAAGTGTTTTGTTCATTAGCTCACACATTTCAACTACTTAATATATTTTTTATATTCGTAATTCATTAGGCGTTGCACTTTCAGATTATTAATTGTTTAACATTGGACATCGCTTTGCTTATTCAACCAAGGTTCTAAGCAAAACCAGGAATCAGATCGTTTTTACAACGGATGCTATCCAACATTTGATAGATTTATTTAAAATTATGAATAAATAACTTAAATGTACAATATTTTGTGTGCAACAATCATTCCCGAAAATAGCTTAAACGTTAAAGCAACAACAACCTGAAAAACATTTTTAATTTTGACTTTTCGTAAAAGGTTTTGCACCACCTCACCTCAAGAAACTAAACTTGGTTTTGTGTGATTAGTTGCGTAAATGTGTACAAGAAAGTTTTCCACCACTGTCATAATCGTGTTTCAACAAAGAGTATTTGATTTCTTTTCAAAGAAAAATTTTAAAACACAAAAGGTGAAAATCAGGTAAGATCATCTGCAAATGAAGATCAACAGTGGTTTAACTTTTCAAATAAGCTAAAATTGCTGTAATTGCAGCGTTCTACCCACTGTCCTTTGACTCAACCAAAATTGTTCAGCGACTTCAAACCAGAAATTTAGTTTTCAAATCCAATCAATAACTACTTTGATCATATCTTTCCTGTAAAAAGGAAAGCAGCCCATGTGCTTCAATTCAATCAACCCCGTTTGTAGGGAATCAAACCTTTTATTAAAAAATGCAACGAAACCTTGCATGCTATTTTAAATTTTCCAGAAATACTGCACATATTGTTGTGGAATTACTGTATATATTGTTAGTGGTAAAATATTCATTAAATCAGAAAGTTAAGTTGAAGAGGATGTTGAAAAAACTGTTTTTTATGCTGGAAAAGGTGTTTTTAAAAACAAACTTTGCTGCACGAAAAGCGGAAGTGCTAAATAGCCTTATAATAAATACTACGGCCAAAGCAAACGATACAACCGATATCTTGCAAACGTTTCGATAACAACTGTTATCATCTTCTGTGCATAGCAATGTATTTATTATAAGGCTATCATCTTCTGTGCATAGCTTTGCTGCCAAGTTGTACTTCTTCCTGTAAATCTAATCTTTTAGCTCAAGATAGGACTCGTGGCGAAACTCGGCCTTTGAAAACTTATGGCATGCTTGATTGAAGTAGAGAAAACATTAGCGATCATGGGATGCATTACGAGATTATTTAGTATGTTAAAATGTAGGTGCATAAAATGTCTACAGAGTGCAAATATAACTTGATTACTTTTGTATGGGCTAAAGTACAATATCCTCTATTAAGCCAAGCTCAAAGATGTGCAATTCCACGTAATAACATTGTACAAGTGATCACAAGTTTTTGTTGAATCTATCCCATGACCTGAAAGGCAAATAAAAACAATTAAATGTTTTTAATTGTCTTTTGTAACAGCAATTAATTAACAATTAATTAATTAATTACCTTCTAAATTCTAAACACTGTTTGTTTAACAAGTCCGGAAGCAATCACTATTGTTCAAACTAGCTGCTTGTGAATAGTATATCAGCGTTGGAGTCAAACCCTTGAAGGAAAGCAAACTCAAGTTGTGAAACATTTAAAATTTGATTTTAGAGTCTGGATACAACGTGTGTGTAAAACATGAGGATTCTAATACAACAGCAAAAGCACTTTGCGGTAAATATAAAAGTCCTCCAACAAAGGGTATTAAGATGACGACTATCTGTTTTTTTCGAAATTTTTCGAGAAAGGTACCTGGATGATAAATTGTGAACAACGCGCACAGACATTGATAAATATCGCTGGGCTAAGAACTAATTTTGGGTTACAGCACAAAGTGAGTGTGCTTAGCCATAAGATTGTTTTTAGGAAGTTGAAAGACAAATTTGACAGTACACCTTCTTGTCTGTTAGATTACAGATGTACACCTGGGCTAAATAACCACTTGAAAAGCCAAAAATTGGATGGGGATTTGACTTTATTGATTGTATTGATTACTATGATCTACATAGAAATTATGTGGTTGCTTGTATGCAGAGATGCATGAACCCTTGAAATACTTGGTAAAGGATTCAGTGTTCCGGGGCTATTAGGGCACGTTGACATTACATTTGGGGGATCCACTTACTCCGAGGTTAAGTAGTAAACAGAGATGTTGTTGTGAAAATAACGACGAAGGTTGTCAATATATCTGTCAGCCGTGGTACAGTCATCTTCTAAGTATTAAAAATCGGCAAATTGGCACGGTCTTCCTCATTAAATTATCAAGCGTAAAATCTAGTTTACACCCGAATCAAGCCGAAGGTTAACAAATACTGACGCAATGAAAAGATCACAGGTTGCGTAGGAAAGTAGTGAGTAAGGTCATGATTGTTTCAAGAGAAACGACTACTAGTAGCCTGTAGCCGTTCACGTTTCAGACTTCACGTTTTTGATTAGCTGTATAAACACGATATACAAAGAACAAAGTGTAATCAGTCTTCAAAGGGCTTCATTAATGTGAGATGAAAGAGGTGTTTGACGTGTATCTATCAGCCAAGTTGCAGTCGAAAAGCTCTAGTTTACAAACAATAATTTATCATTCTGTAATGATCGAAAAATATTCTTGAGAATGCGACATTTAAGCGTTTTGTAAGAAAATGAATTGATTTCTGAAGCCGAGTTTTTTGATTCTGATAATGACAACCACAAAAGGATTTTGAAAGAATTTACGACCATTATAGAAAATTGTTAATTGACTACCACGTTCACCACCCATCCACAGAATATAGCAACTTCTCGTAGTGGGTGGTGGTTGAGTAACCTAAACAAAGTGAGCTTTGTCGATTAGGTTCATTTTCACAACAATTAATCTAAACGTGACTTGAATCAATTTGCCTTTTTGTGTTCGAAAACAACTTACAAAAAGAAAACGCACATCTCCCCACAGTCGTAAAAATGTTTTGGTTTGCAAAATGTGCAGAGCATCCTCTTCAATGTGCCTGAAGTCTTAAGAATTTTTATAGCATCTTCAAGAACTCAAATTACGTTTTTTACGAGAAGTGTTTGCATAAACAGAATAAAATGCCTTAAAATCGTTTTGTATATCATGTGCACTATTCTAGATCAGGGTCTCCAAATTACTGCCCGCGGGCCAAATCCGGCCCTGGAAGCCATTTTCATCCTGCCGCAAAGACACTATGTCAATAATGGAAAAATAATATATTTAAGAAACATTTGTTGATTTGGTAGGATGTAATATATCCCGGAACAATCACATTACGTAAGATGTCCGGCTGTCGAACTGTTGTGTAGCAACTTATGCGGTCCTCTAGCAAACAAGTTTGAAGATCCCTGTTCTAGATCACCAGTTTCCAAAACCAATTCAATTTGTTTAGCATGTCAGCACATCTTTTATTAGTTTGGTTCATTGCAATTTGAAAGTGCTTCCAAGAACCTCAAAATGTGACGCTGTTATAAGAGGCAGGTTTTCATAAATTTTGAATTAATTAGCTTTTTTGCGTTCTGTCTACATCCATGTTGCAATGGTGCATGCTAGTAGCGTTTAAATCATTCACCACTTCATTAAAAGCTATTTCGTTGTTCTGCGCAGATAAATTTGTGCAGTTGCTGTAACCTTTGTTAAAAGCGGAAAAGAAAATGCCAAACCACTCCTTGATCTCGTAACAACTCGTGAAACCGTTTGCTTCACTGCCATTTCCTATCTCTTTAAAATAACGGAGGTTGACAGCTAATGCAATAAAGACAAGACAGCCACGCAACCAGAAACAACCTCAGGTGAACCGTAAATACTTTCCCTCCCCATGAACAGCCAAGTATCTTGTCAGAGCGGTCTGACAGGTTTGCATTGTTTCGACTGAGGTGGCGCGATTGAAGCATAGAAACCAAGTTTCTTTTAGCGCAAAATGATTCTTTTGCTTTGTTTTGCGTTTTTCACTTCATTACGTTTCATGCGACTAAAATCCAAGTAAAAATATCCCGAAGCTGGAATTTCATAGTAGTCAGCTGTTTTTGCTTTGTTTATGAACAAATCTTTGAATCTGCGTTTGTGATTGCCACTTTAGTAGAGCTATGAGCAGGTAAGAAATCAAGCAGAGGGTAGGTTTATTTGTTGCATAACTATAGAGTCTTCTTGGGAAAATTAGCCAAGATCGGGTTACTTTGTATTGTAACTGAAGATGAGATCGACTTCGTGCAAAGCTACACCAGTCCAGTTTTGTTCAAAGTGGAATTCTTTCCTGTTGCTGTTAGTTTTCTTTTCTGGTCCTCCACAGCACAATTAGGAGTCATACTGAGCTATAAACAGACCACAAAAACTGAAAAATGCACGAGAAATACTACACTACGATCTACGAAAGCAAGCTGCCTTTTTAGGCACCTGGTAGCAACGAAGTTGATGTGTCTCTCAAGTAATGTTAGGGTTTCATTTAAATTTGTTTTGAACGTGTTTTTATGAAAGAAGGTTATAGAGCTGTTACGTCTCTAGGGTGGTTGCTTCTTATGACTTGGTCTCAGTAGCTCTTTTTCACTTTTCCCCCTTGCGTTGCACTCCTTTTTCAGTGCTTTTCTGTTGAACACGAGGACTTCAACATGAGCACGCGTTGAACGCCTGATCGTCTGTGTAGTAGATAAACGTTTTGAACCCAGTAATGACGTAAAGAGAACAAACGGTGCTGTGGATGGCATTGCGTGCATCACGTGCTCTTGTCTGACGTAACCTGTCCCAGGTCCAATATAAACGGAGGTAAAGAGAGCCAGACACAATTGACCATCGGTGCTCGCCTCTGAAAGAATACGTCTCGTCGACACGATCCCATCCGATCAAGGTATGTTGAGTGCTTTGCAGAAGACGCTTTTTTACTAGTGGCTATGGATATATCTAACTTCGAAACTCTTTTCGAAATCTTATTGAAGTGAACCAAACTTACGTAGCTTGGTGTTTCTGAAAAGACAGTGGAGCATTACGTCTAAAGAGACTTCCATATCTGAATTAATGCTGGCGCAAAGAGTGAATTACTGCGCTATTCGTAAAAAAGTAATGAAACGTAGGCAGAGCCAAAGTCAAATCTTTTCCATCTCGAAAATTTTGTTGTTTTACAGATAAACATGAAACTTCAATGTGCATTTGTTTTACTTTTTTTGATCTCAGTCGTCACGGCACAAGGTATGATCTATGGAATTGTTTATGGATGCTTGATAAATTGTATGGGAAGTCTGAAATACTAGCAACTTTAAATTATCTTGCAAACCACAAACAGAGAGAATTTCTCTCAAGAGCAAAACGGTCAGCAGAACATTTTCAAGTCGCTTTTTTCAAGCCTGTTCTCAAACGTTCCAGATATATGATTTATTTTACTCACTTTCAGGTGTTACAATTTACTCATTGCTTCAAATTACATAAGCATTTCTATAAAAAGTTCAACTTTTGCTTTATGCACTTAATAGAAAATGAAATACACTAATGAAAGAGTTGTTTTTCCTTTTACAACTACAAAAATGAAATGAATGTTTGTTGCAAAATTTTTTCATCTGGAATAATTTTCTTCAACAGACGTGAGAAAAATACACTCACCACATTCAGCACTAGCGTTTGATTGAAAAACCATTCTTATTGTATTTTTCGCATTTTCGATAAATAGCGTTGAAACGTCTAGGCTAATGAAAAATTGCTTAAGACAACAGCAAAGATAGAAAAAACAATCAAAACATCCACCGAATTATTTCATGCGCTCACGTCATGATTTTCTAGAACAAATTTCCAGTCTTCAGCCTTTCAGTTTGTTACATAATCAATCAACGTCATTTTTATATTATATCACGCTTTTTCATCACGTGATTGTAACTGAGGGCAAGTGAAATGTTTGGCTTTTGATCAGCACTGAGACTGACCGAAGTTCACGTATTCAAAAAATTAGTGCGTTTGCTGTAACTTGCATGGACTCTTATTGCTTCAGTTTTAAACGTTTCTTACGTTATTTGCACGTTAAAGAGTTTGTTTTTCTTCAGACGGTGAAGCTGCACCGAAGGAACGGAGATGCATTACTGGATACAGTGTGAACGGGAACGGAAACTTCACCACTAGCGTTTGCTCCAGCAGTGAAGTTAGTAGGCTCTGTCAGTTTTTAGAAATGTCTGATGTATGGGAACATATGCCTTTAGATATTTCTTTAACTGTCAGCCTGCAAGAATATTGAATGCAGTAGCGGTGTTGAATTAAAATAATCTTATTTCATTGTTGCATAGTTGATTATAATCAACAGATGATAATTATCATCATAATGGACTTGAAGAATTATCTTATACCTGCAAAGAGCAAAGCCAAACGACTTCTTGTGCAAATGTTTTCAGATAGTTATGTTTTGACAAGTTGGATTAAAACGTGGAAACGTCGAGAAGCTTACTTAATGTAGAAGCTTCTGTATTTCAAGTCAGCTTTAAACACTGACTGTGGTTTAGCAGCAACTTGAAAAGCAAGAACTTCGTCAGAAAAATAATGTTGCAAATCAAAGTTTCATGTGTTTCAATAATTACATTGAGCCTCGCCCATTTTCAAGGTAAAGGGAACCTAATGGAACCACCATCACGAGCGATTACGTCTAAGAAGAAAATCGACGTTTCACATGAATTTATATAATTGATTGCAGTTTGTTCTGCGCAAAACAACCTACTGATCAAATCATTACATTCGTTTTGTCTGTAACTTTCCAGATCCGCTCATATTTTAACTTGTCAAGTTTAAATGATGATTTGCGTGGGACGAAAGGTCAGACGGCTTTGGCGTGCCAGGAGCCGATCCATCCCCCGGGGCCCTGAAGCTAAATCGTAATTGGCAGCCGAAAATGAAGTGAATAAGGTCTTCCGTGAAACCTTTTTCACTAAAGCGTTAAAAATAGCAATATCATTTACAGCGGCCTGAGCCAATTAGGGCTACTAAAACTTCATGATTTAGCCCAGATACTTCCCACTTGCTCGCTGAGTCCTTTAAAACCAATACATTTCCTCCACTGCTTTGAAAATAGTCTGGGGTTATTGCGTTCAAATAGCAAAATAAAATTCTAGTGAACTGGAACAAATTTAGTGGCTTGATAACGTTTCCTGGGCTCTAAACCATTTTAAAACTCAGAATCTCAATAGATTGCTCTTTTTTTCCAGTATCTTCTACACATCTGTTTATTGGTAGTAACACTGGTATTCTTGCAGGACAGCTGCCAGACGCAAATCGTACGCAATGGTTTATTCATTACGACTTTCAAGCGGTGCAAGGAAATGCACGCTTGTAAAAACAATGAGTTGAGCAACAAATTCAATTGCTATGGCAATACTGCGTATACCAATGACGTGAGTATGAACATCAGACTGAAAAATATTTAAGTACATAAGTACGTTTGGAAGTTAAAGGTTATTCGAATTATTGCTGTACAGTGATCAGAGCAACTTAATTTGGTTTATACAAAACTCTCTAAATGTCATGAAAAACCAACTACATTGTGAATCATCTGTTTCAGATACAAAAACCGACTTTTTTCGCATATGCTTTTGCAAGGGTTGAATGAATAAATTAATTAAAAGTTTTACCATATTGTATTTAATACCATTCAAATTTTTTCCTACTTGGAAATGCTCAAAGATTACTACCCTTGTTTTCAGGTTCACGTCTGCTGCTTTTGTTGTCAAGGCGACGTTTGTAACACCATGGATAACATTCCCAATCTGGATATGTCTCGGAAAGAGGCTGCGAAACAGCCAACATTTGAGGGATCTGCCTAATTATATCAAACCAAGCTCATCATTTATAGTTTGTTGACAAAACTTTTGTTGGTGTTCACAGGATGGTTTCCCAGCTGTTTCCATTGTTGCGTAATGTTTATCTCATTTTAATAAAAAATAAATCAAAACCAGAAAGTCGGGCAGATCTGGTGTAATCGCAAGTTGTGTGTGGATTTTTAAGGCTCAAGCGTAGCAGACGCTGGTTTTCTGAATGCTGCTTAGTGTTTCCAGTTCGTTTTGAGAATTTAAAAGGCATGCGGCTTACAGCCACAAGGTTGAAATGACATTTTCAAAAGCTGAGTAACTACCTCCCCACTTTTCTAGAATTTTGCAAGTTTTAGAAGAAAAAGTTAATATATTTGCGAAGGCACAACCATATAGCAGCGTTCATCAGAATGTTTCTGACAATACGTTACGCACAATAAATTGTTTACGAATGCATTTAAGTTTGCTTTGCTACAGCACAAATCTTCGTCAAAACGCTTTCTGCACTTACTGAGTTAGCAAAGGAACACAGTATAACTGAAATATTCAATTTTCAATATTTAATTTTTGTTATCTGCACCTACCGGGAAACATTCTCTTGTACCAAAGGTTTCATGACCTCGATACGTACTTTTGGATTTTGAAATAGCGTTTTTTTTTCTTTTCGTATTTTTTCACTCAATGGCGACATAATTCTAACAAATCAAAATCTGTACAAGGAAAGCATTGGTTCCGCATTTTCTTCAATTTGTTGCTATTTTTTCATTTTTCAAAGATTTTTATTATTTTCAAGCTAGAAATCCAAGCTGACATAATGCTCAACTAAAGACACGTTTGTTGGTTTTATACAATGTGAATGATGCCAAAAGCTATCGCTTCACATTAGACCAGATCTGGAAATGTAGTGATTAACCAAAGTCTCTTTGCTAATATCTGCTGTATATCTTCCTTTTCATTGGGTCAACTACCACTAAAAATTTTACGAGCGGACACTCGCTTCGGTCCAATAATATCAAGACAATAATTAGTTTTAGAGTACATTTAAGCCAATAAAGTTGCGATCGTTCTCACTTATGTTCACCATGTAAAGGCATTTGATAAACATTAATTACACGTTATCGATTGGCAATTTTTTTCTTATATCTTCAAAATGTACTCCACATAAATATCGAAGTAGAATTTATTTTGCTAACGATAAAGCCAAATAGCATGCAGATTTAGCGTGGACGTTCAAGACGTGTGCATGAGATTGCAACGATTGTCCGAAGAAAAGCTTACATCAGCTTTGGTGGTCAACGTATAAATATGTGTTTGCGTCCAGTTAATCCATCGTAAGGACCCACAATCTTTCCAGTGCGAACGTCTCTGTGCAAAGGCATGCGTATGTCTATGCATGTGCAGTTATGTGCAAGCAGAATCAAGGTCTGGCGGTGGTCGGCAATCCAACATTGTTATACAGTACTAATTAACATATCAGCACGATCAGCCTCACTAGCTTCGCTATTGGCTGCAACGTGATGCACGCTGCGCCAGGTTGCTCCTATGCATGAGAAAATTTACTTTATTTTCAATTTCATCTCCATCGCACATTTCTACGAAGCACTGAAACCACGCGGAAACTTGGCTACAGAGAAAGTAGTAATCAACCACTCTCTTGAGAACTGGCAAAGGAGCTTGCATTGCCTGCGATTGCAAAAATTGTCAAATTCCTTCTGTCCGAGTTTGCCTACTGAACTCACAAATCCACACCGTGCAAATTGCATTTTTTCAAAATACTTCCCAAAAAACGAAAGTTTTGTTTTCCGATTCAAAGGAAGCGCCTATGGTGCTGATGTGTATGTCTTTCCTAAGTTCTGCGCAAAGGAAATGCTTTCCCCAAACACCGTATATGCCCAGCTATTGGCATTTACCACAGTTACATCAAGCTTTCTTCGTCATATGAGCAGTTTTTGCAATCCACAGCTAGGCCGCTCTATATCTCGGGGCAAGTGTTGAGCAGCCATTCGATTGTCTCTTAATCCAGAATCGTGTGATCATGCAATCCATTTGGAAGTATATGGATTGGACAGTGAAGGAAAACATGGTCAGCCATCTGTTCTTCTGCGCCACACAAGCCGCAGAAGGTGCCATACCCCATTTGTATAAGCAGGAGCGGAAGTATCCGACATCGGTGCGGTTAAGCCTGACCCAAGTTGTTCTTTACAGGGCCATTCCAACAAGGTGGGTGCCGATGTCCGAGATGAAAGTGCGGAGATGTACGAACATAACGCCCATGCAGCTTCAGTTTAACACTTCTGATGCAAAATGAATGTGTCGACTCGTAGAGGCCTCTGCAAAACGTTGCACCTCAACGTGGGATTATGTTGGGCTAATAGACTAAACGATGGCTGAAAAAAGAGAACACGACAGTGCCTAGGAAGTACACTTCTTTACCTCTTTTTTAGAACTTCAACTCCATTCATACAAAAAACATACCTAGATTCATTTATAAAGTAGGTAACTATATTGGAATCCACTTCCATGATTACTCACCATTGGTAGTTGTTGTGCATAAATTGCACTGTTTCTTTGTTCTTTTGTGTAATTAGGACCGTAGCTGTAAACCACCCACTGCCCCTTACGAAATGTTATTTGCAAAATTGAGAAGTTCAAACGGATAATAATTTCATTTGGACTTTTCTGACATCTAACGATCTGTCAATTCTCCCAAAGCCACAGACACGGTATCTTCAGGCAGTGCTTAAACATGTCATCATATTATTTAGTCAAGAGATTTGAAATTTTTGAAGTTGCGATTTTGGTTTGCCTTGTTTACCCAGTGAGTCATTTTTTGACTAGACGCGTTAATTTATCGTGAGCTTATCTGAGATGAATTGGTCAATTGTGCGAAAAACAATATGTTTGCCAACTGCCTGTGTCCAGAATAATCGACACAAATTTCTGCAAACATATCTGGTGTTTTGCGTTTTCATAAAAGCAGCAGAAAAAGTATGAAACAAATTCGTCATAAAACGTGTGTTTCATTCGTCTTTGCAGTATAGTTTGTTGTTGGAAAAAGCATTTATCATGTGTTCAGCCATGATGATTGCAAATCAACTCTTATTGCAAATCAACTCTTAGGTCTTTGCAGCAACCCGAAGGGATAATTTGAAGTGATTTCATTAGCTACGACAAGACGAACTGAGTTGCTCTCTCTTCCAATAAAGAATCAAGACTGCAAAGTCAAACCTAGTAATAACAACCAAGCCAACATTAAACAAATATTCCGCGAAATGATCATCGCACCGGAATACTTTAAACAAACCACATAATAAGAATGACTACCACCAAGTGGCCTTATTACGACCTGTTCAGTGTTCCATGATATATTGGCAAAACACGTATTTATGAAGTTTACACCGTTACTTTTGTAGAATAACTCGACTTCAACTCTGTGGACAACTGTGAAGATAAATGGCTTTGCAAAAGTGACGCACAAATCAATATTCAAATCCTGTATGTGTGATGAACCACGTGTCTGGTATTGCAGTGAAAATACAAATAACGAGTCGTTGGCAATACCGTGCGCAAAACCTGTGGAGAATTTTATAAGTAACCTACTTACTGATTTTCAAACTTATTTTTAGGGTTTGAGATGAACTTTGCCAAAGTTTACGTCAAGAGTTGTAAAAACCTATAAAACTCGCTATTTTCAGTCCAACTCAGTTTCGTTATACTCGCGTTTGTACTCCGTTCGGAGTGCAACGAGTGGTCAGCGGCGCCCATTTCCGCGTACTTGGCCCGTGGGCCACGAAGCTGCTTTCACAGCGAATGCTTCCCTGGCGGCAGGTCAATAGCGTAGAAATCTGAATTTTATTCCAAATAATATCACTGTCTACCCATCAACATCACGTGACCTATTTTGTCAGGAAAGTGGCTTCTTTGATTCGATTCCGCTTACATTTACACACTTTTGTTCACTGGCGTGCATCTTCATCTGATATCTTTTTCGGTCAACTGTAACGTTTCACAAACCCAGTTACACAGTATAAGAAAGTCTTCCTGGGTTGTCATAACTTCTTACATCCAAATTGACGATTTCAACTTTGAAACGTTTCAAACACTGGTACCAAAATAACGGCATATCGTGATTCGAAAAGACAGCTGTTGATAAGAAACTTTTACCGAACGATCTCCGTCAACATTTTGTTGTATGCCAACTGTGCCTTTCTAATGCTGGATGTCTAAAATGAACGTTCAGCTCCTAGCCCAAGCAATCTGAAACACTTTCAACAAGCTTTTATGTACCCCGCCTTTCGATTCGGAGCTTCACCAGCAATCAACTGCTCATATAGTAGTCAGGAGCACGCCTTTTCTGCATTTTCCTATACCATCATTGAGTAAAAGCAGTGGCTCTCAATTTTTTATCGTTGCGACGCCTTTTGAAAAGGTTACTGGACTTGCGACGCACCCGCAATAAGAATTCAATAAAGGCCCGTATCTTAGTCATGTTTTGTTTATTGGTGACACAACAGCAAGAAATATGCATCATTTACAGCAGGGGTCGGCAACCTACGGCACGCGTGCCGCACTTGGCACGCCAAGCATTTTCCAATGGCACGGAGAAGCTCCACATTTTACATATCACTTTTGTTACCATTCGCAATGAAGGTGCATTGACCTTGACCTGTACAAATATACGTATGTTGTTGGCACACTGAATGACTTGAAATCTTAAGTTGGCACACAATCAGCAAAAGGTTGCCGACCCCTGATTTGCAGTAATGTGATGTTTGCGCTTTCTTATTCGAATCTTGGAAGAATTTGTGAAACTTCCGACCGCATTTCCCTATCGAAATTTATTCGTGATCGATATTTGTTTTTAATCACGGCGATGGCGGAAAGTGCTGCTTCGCATAAATACTTCTTAGCGAAAAGGTTGAACATCCGTAGCGATCTTTTCGCCAAAGCTGGGCATTCGTCATTTAATGAAATCTAAAGCTTTTTCAAGTTTTCTGAATTAAACTTTGTTTTCAGGGAATCATCACAAGTAAGGTCCATCTAGTCTTCTTTTTCTTGTTAGGGTAAATGATGGGGTAGTTTGGACAAAAGGATTACGAATCCGTCCATGTTAAATAAGTCTTCGGGAAGTACTGAGTATATTTCCTTTCGAGCTTAAATAGACGTTGCAAAAATTTGCTTCGTAAATTTGAAGGCAGCACCATACTTTATTTTTAAGCAAATCAATACTGTAGATAGCGATACCAACCAAGTCTAGCAGCTCTTGTCATTGTACTTACAAGATCGATTGCAGCAGGCAGTATTAGTTCCTCAGAAATGGTGTGAGGCTTTCTAGACTTATCAATTCTGTGTGCAACTGGTAGGATACCAATAAAGCCTTTTTTAGGAGTTGCATGAATTGTGAAATGGTGGACACTTGCCTCCGTCGATTATTTACGTTCCGAGAAAAAAATATCTGGGTTCATTCACAAATTGCGCATGTGATGATGTTAAATGACGCTCAAGCTTATTTGGTCGCATGCTTTCTCTTGCCATTACCTTGCTGCAAACAACACTGAGTTTTTTTTCGCTCCGCTCTGCAAGATACATATGAATCCAACATCTAAATAACTGTTGTTACATCTGCGAGATTTCTTTTTAGGCCTGTCGTTTTAAATCGCGGATTTACGTTCAGGTTGCAATGCAACATTACTTTCCTGTTTGCATCCACTTCATAACTGACAACTGTGGCCTTCATGTGTCTGATGCAAAGTAAATTAAACTTTGAGTAATTAGTTCATTAGTAAACAATAACGACAATTATGTAATCATGAGATGGTAAATAGGCTATGTACCATCAGCATGATTGCACTTTACAACAATTTTTCTTTGGTAAAGTTATAAAATTGCAATGATTTGTCCTCTTATTGACTCATTGAATAAAACTGTACTGAGTTTACTTTTGAGCGACGCCCTAGGAAAATTAAAACGATGCACCAGGGCGTCGCGACGCACAGTTTGTGAACCATGGAGTGAAAGTATTCTTGGAGTAAAAGCAAAGCAACAGGTATCAGTAACAACACTTCGTTTGCGGAGTTGCTCACTATAAAGGAAATAATTCGTCATAGATTATTCTAATTGGTTTGATATAAAATGTTTTTCAGTTTTTAAGATTATTACAATTAAAATAGTTTTCAAGGAATAAACTATGTTGAGAAAAAATTACAAACATTTTGTTTTACAGTGACCTTTTCAACTAAAGCAGTTTGTTCATGGCACAAACCGGCGCCCCTGCTGGTTTCAAGTTGCACTTCGGACGCGGTCTACTTGGCCGCACATGCATCATTTCGCCACTTGCAGACACCACAGCGTGCGTTGTTGAAAGTTGCCATCAGGTAACTGCTGCGTACACGAGTAGAAAGATTGGATGTTGTATCGAACCTTTGCAAATGAAGAGTAATGAGGGTTGTTTTTGCAAGTATAGTGTCTTGGAACTTGTTTTCTGTTTGCAGCGCTTTTCTGCATTCTAGCGGTTTAGCACGGTGAGTGGTTCAATACACAAGAGGTGTGCACATCGGAGCAGGATCTTGCAGGATTTGATAACGTTCTCGCAATCAGGATCGGATCTCAACTTTCGCTAACAAAACGGATCAAGAACAGGACTGGATTCCATCTTTATGCTTTTTTCTATGTCATTGAAATGGAATTATGCATTATTAACTACGAAAATGGGAAGTATTCATGTTTGAATAATACTGCAGCCCAAATTAAATCGTGCGTTGAGGTCAAACTTTGGTCTGCACGGAGAAAAAATTTGGGGAATACCCATTGCAAACTTTCTGGTGTGATTGTTTGTAATTTTACCACAAATCATTTGACTTGTGGTGGTTGTTACTAACTACTAATTAGGGCCTAGTCAGTGACAATACACGACAATGATTTAACAACAGTGCTTTGCCTAGGCGGAGACCTGTGGTTCCCAACCTTTTTGCCCATAATCCACCCAGCTGCTTAACACTTCAGTTATTGTATATAGTCGAGACTGTAACAGCCAAAACCGAAACCTGGTTAAAATTTGAAGACCGACACTTCATCAAAAAATCTAAGATCAATACCGAGACCCGAAAGTTTGAGACTGAGAACGGACATTTGCAATTTTGTCAGATTTGCTGAAATTTCTTTTGGACCTTTAAAAAATGTGCCACCATCTCCAAACCGTACTTGGTCGGTTTTCTCCCATTTTTCCAACCTGTCATGTGTGTTGCTTTCCTGCAGATACGACAGACAGTGAACACGCTGCATTATTTCGAAATCTTCGGTTTCATGGACTATTTGTCAAAGCAGAAGTCTTCAGTTTCATGGATTAAGTTAGAGCAACGTGGCTGCCGTTGTCATAAGTAAGTAAAGGTATAGCATGGAAGATCATGGCTGAAGAATGAATAAAAGTTCGAATGCCACCACAGCAAGCTGATCACGACGCACTTCAATGTACCATGAAATCGCTTCACTTCTGTAATACAAAAATTCCATCGTAATCTTGTTGGCTGGCACATATCTTCACTGCACAGAGAACTATCATGGCCAGAGATATTTCCTTCATCGGGTTATAGCAAGGAAAAGGAAACTCGAAGTTATCTAGATACTGTACGTGCTGTAAAGTGCAAGGAGGACATCATCGTCCGTGTAAAGCCAATCTTAACAGACGATGAACACGTAAAATTAGCATTAATTTCCTTTTTTTGTTGTTAGCAAGGTATAATTTTCGTCATAATTTACCTGTAATTTTATTAGAAGAGTGATGCTCCACATATCATTTTCACACATTGCATGCTGCACAGACACGCACTTGTATCGAAAATACTGTATCAGATCCTCGCTTAGGCTCTCCAATTGTTATTTAAACTATTTATCACACATGAGAGCTTCATACATATGTTTAAAGAAACATACTTACAATTCCAACTCCTTCTCTACCATTCTGAAGGTCCTCAGCTATCTTGGGGGAAAGTGGTAAGTCATTCTTTTTGCTTTGTGTGCAGAAATATCCAAGTTTCTACACCACCGGCATGTAAAACACATTGCGGGTCTAGTTTTCTTCCCACCTTGGCTTGTTAGGCCAACATCTTCAGTGCGCTTAATCACCTGGAAGCTTTTACAGGAATTGAAAGATATTTGGGATGGTTCTACCTTGACCGGGGGCAGTATCCGCCATTGGTTTTTGACACTTCAACTGCAGATACAAATTATCAAAACATAGATGGTGTCATTGAGCTTCAGTAAAGCGAGACTCGTGAGCACACTTTCAGCAGAAATCTTCTTACACTTTGGTGCCACCAAATGGAAGGCTACTCCGTATCACTAAGTTTTCCCTCGATGTTTTTTCGTCATTCGCAACAGCAAATCTATGCGAGCATGGGTTTTTCTATGTCGGTTAGAGTGCATCAGATGCCCCATGATTTTGAAAATTTCTTCAGATTGTCACGGCTATGCTCTAGAAGTGTTCCACCTTGAGAAAAAATAATTCTTTGAAAGTTTCATAAAATTTAATTGATATTTACCGGGTCCACACTTAGATTGAAAAATATAAATTTGACATAAAAAATCCGAAAAACAAATGTTACCAGCTTGGGTCACCAGGGGTGGCGAAGAGTTTTCTGAGAGGGGCCCAACTTTTTAAAACCATGTTAAATGGTTTTCAACTATCGCCAACGCATTTTGTCAGGGGGTCAATATATGTTGCAGGCACCCCCCTGGTTACTGGCCTGGCCATCACTGCCAGTTAGCTGAACTGTTTCAACAACTAATTCCTATTTTTATCAGCCTTCTCTTGGAATTTCTTTCCTTTCATTCAAAGCTCGTGCTTGCGTGTCGCCTCCAAATAACTGAGATTACGCCTCAAACCACAAGTAAAATTTGCAACTGTCGTTATAAACCAATAAAGTATTGCAATAGGCGAAGTGACGTAATAGTCAATCTAGAATGCATGTAAAAGGTGTGAATACCACAGGGACTGACAAAAAAGTGTCATTGTAGTCAAACTGTCATTATACCTGAAGTCATTGTAGGCGAATTCTATTGTAGTAGCTATAGTAGTGCATTAGCCTATTGCCATATTTTCTATATTTTCATGACTGATGTGGACCCGGTAGAGTTTATCCAAATTTGACAATATTTTAGAGAAAGTGTTTTTACAAGAGGCAGAAAATTTCTGATATATGGTCAAGACAGTTTTTTATGTGGGGCTTTGATGCACCCTAATGTCGGTAGATGTTAAAACATAAAATTGAACAGGTTTCCCATTGGAGATGACATGAGCATTGCCCTTGCTGAAACAAAGCCACGAATCTCCAGGATTGTCGCCAAAAATCAAAAACAGAAAATAAATATTGGCAAAACAATGTATTGTAAAGTTCTAACTGTTGGTCTGTGTTGTTTCAGTAACCTATATTTTGCTTGTTGCAATTTTTTGTTTCCTGTTGTCATTGTGCAACAAACTGGCGTTCCAAAGAGGCTTGGAAAAAGATGTAGGTGTTCCGCGATATGGTAAAAAAGAGCTTCTCCAGACCGACACCTGCAGCTTTCGAGACCGAGACGAGTCTTGAAACTTTCGAGACTGAGACTCGCAAGAACGGTCTTGAGACAAGTCTCGAGAACGAAACCAGATATCGAGACTCGGTCACTGGCAAGTATAAACCATTTTTGCAATTAAAAACACCATAGATCTATTTGTGCTGCTAACTACACTAGAAGCACCGATGTCAATTAAGCGCTGACAATTAGAAAACTCTTATCCCTTTGTCAGCTAATATACAAAAAGTCCGAAGTTGTTTGCAACTATCTGCACAGAACCCTTGACAACCTTTTTCCTTCATTTCCCTGGTACACTATAAAAATAGGATCAGTAGGTCTACATATTGAATACTGAAAAATTAACTTGTCCCTGGAAATCTTTTTCTGTTGCATCCCAGCATGTGACTGTCTCATCCCATGCGATTCCCACAAAACTAGCAAGACGAAGTGCATTACATCATATGTATGTTTAATATTTACGATCTACAGCAGAGTTGGGGAACCTATTTACTATCACGGGCTGCAGAAAAATGTCTATTATCGCCAGGGCCGGCCCTAGCAGATGCGGTGTCCAATGCAAGACCAGAGCGCGGTGCCCAATGCAAGACCTAAGCGCGGGGCCCCTCTGAGCAGTGTTTTGTGACGTCATAGTGTTCAGTCAACCGTGTTACGATCGTGGTAGAGCGCAAATATGCAGTACAGCACTAGCACGAGATTTGAGCACGTTTGCTAACATTCGAGAGGAAATTTGCTAGTTCTAACCAGAGTGTTCTTTGTTGACAGTGAAATTTATATGGCGTATCTACTGAAATCTCAAGTGCAAGGTGAATCTGGCAAAACACCATGGCGCGGGGCCTAATGCAGCTGCATCGGTTGCATTGGCTTAAGGCCGGCCCTGATTATTGCTGGCGGGCCACAAAATCAATTGATTTCATCCAAATATTTTGCCTTTATCTATCTATGAGGGAGAGCGACTACTCTTGGCTTCCTATCTAAGCACTTGCTTATCATGGTGGCTGGTTTTGAAGAGATCTTGTACCCTAACTTGGGTAGGAAAATTCTGTTGCGGGCCATATCAAATGTTCTCGCGGGCCGCAGGTTTCCCATCCCTGGTCTAGAGAGACAAAACTATGTTGATATCGTAGAATAAGTTTTTTAATATATTGTTTTCTATGAAGAGAAGTAACGTAAGATTATAACAACAATAAAAACATTTTTATGATTTTAATGCCGTAGAGAAAATACTTGACAGACTGCCCAATCCTACATGTGTTGAGGTCGTTTTCAGCTGTAATTTGACGTAAGACGTGTGTCAAGAATGCCCTTAGAGTGGGTGAATATTCCGGTAGATTTTGCACTCATTACTATCTCTACTACTTTTAGTAAACATCAGCTAGGGCTAGGTAAACATAAAACAATTTGCGGAAACGCGTAGCGTAAAATGATTTACCTTAGCGCGAGACGACATTCTGGGAACAGAGATTGATCACAGTGATGAACGCTTACCTTTTGCAAAATTAACTTCTAAATATTTAAACCTTCGATAAATGTTAGCAATTTTTATATATTTTCTGATAAAATCTTTCGTGCTTTTTCTACTGGCGAAGTGTTGCTTCACTGAGTGCGTAGGCTATATAGAGGTGTTAATAACAAAAAATAAAAGTTTGCATCGTAAACAAATTTAGGTCATCATCATGCTAATGAGCATGAAGCGCCTTATATGTTGTAAATTTACTTTTGTGTCATAATCATTTTGTTGGAAATATTAACTTTCGTTACAAAATTATGCATTCTCAAAGGATCATCGTAACTGAATTGCATCAGTTTCTTTAACACCATTGGGTGAACTCTTGTCGTTTCGCTCAGTGTTTGTTCTTTGAAAAACTACTGCTGTGATCAGGCAGCATGGCAGTTATTTCTGAAAATCACTCAGCTACAGCTGAAACTAATGCGTTAGAGCAAGTTATGATTTTTTGTTTTTACATTTTATTTTTATCGCGTCGCTCACGTAAGCACCGTGGCATTCATTGTGCGTCACAATTCAAGCAATCGCAGCTTGCGATATTTCAATCTCTGGCAATATGCATATACTATGACAAAACTTGCCGAAACACATCAAACCATCCAGACTTGCATGGAAAGTTTTTTTGTTACGTGAATCCTTGTGCTACACGTACAATATAACACCTTTTGCTAAATTTTCAAAATGTGTTGCATGATTCTGCAACATTCAGTAAATAACCGGAGCCAATGATGCTGACTAATTGATATTACCGTATCAGTCATGAATCAACTTAAAGCAGTTGTGACATTTTTGCACGGTGATGTGTACTTTGCATTCAGACTGATTTACCTCAATAATGGTTGGGATGTTAAAGAGTGTGTACAGTAAATAAACTAGCATCTTGCTTTTAAAGTGTAACCTATCTCGTTACATTTCTAAATTGTATATTTTGGAAAAAGATGTCAATAGAATTTCTGCTGCTGGTGATGTCTTTAGCTGGGCTTTCACAAGGAAATCGTAAGATTTTGGGAACTTTTGTGATTATGCTTGTGAAAAAATTGAAGTTTGTTCACAAAAGATATGACATGCATCTCGTTTTTAGGGAAGTGTTTTATTTGCATTTAAAATTTACCTATTGTCGCCTTGTAGTGAAAATCTTGCGTGACATTGTTTCAGGTGTTTTGTTAAATTTTCTGGAGACAGATATTGAGTTATATAAACATGCAGTGTTTCAATCTTCTTTAAGCAATATAATAATGAAGTTACTGTACTAGACCCACAGTGTATCTGAAGATTCTTTTCCGGCGATCAAATATAAAATATTTCAAACAAAGCTGAAAATTGGTAAAAGTAACGTGTTTATCGATATTCAAGTCACTTTGCTCTTACAAAACCTCTTTAGCAGTTTTATCTAAGAGGTTGCAGATGTTGTTAACCAATCACTGCAGAAAATAGTGACACCATCAAGAAACGAAACATTCAGTGCATAATATTTTTATGCAGTAAAATGGAAGTGAACACATTCATTGGGATGATAATGAAATTCGATCATAAATTTTGAAAAGACCGTAAAGCGACCATGCAGTTAATATTTACTAACGTTTCCAATTCAGGCAGTTGTGGGTTTCGTCAATGATTATTTTCTTCCGCTGTCTCGACAGATATTTTGTTTTTTAGGTTTAAGACATGGTGGCCATGACCAAGCTGCGTGCAATTCAGAAGTTCATGAACTGACTGCTTCACTGGAACCGCAATTTGTTTCGTCTCCGAACTTTCCTGATACTTACGGAGACAACCTTGATTGCAAATGGACGATACGCAAAAACCTAAATGTCGATCTTATGATAACCATTTTATCCTTTCAAACAGAGAGCTGCTGTGACTATCTGAAGGTAAATCTTTGTAAGTTGTTAACATATAATTGTTCCCCGGCGTTGCGTTTATTTACAGTGTGGATGTAAGTAATGATACCATTGGCAAAAGTGAATAAGCCTAAAAAGGCTTCTGGAATTAGTACAAACTTTTTGAAAAGAAGGAATGTATCTATATTTCAAGTCAAATAATCTTAGCGCGATGCAATCTGTTCGTAAAATCTCAAATCATTAATTAAGTTGGTTGGCAAACGTTACTATTGAAACATATTCTTATGCACTCATTTAGATCCTTTCACCATTGTCAACATTGTCACAAGCGCACAAATTGTACACTGGAAAGAAGAGGTTTAATGAACCGCCACTCTGTTCCAACTCTAAAAAATGTTGATTTTCGAAACGGCAGTATCGGCAGAGTAAGCAATGGTCACATCGATGGTAGATCTTTGAACATTCTAAACGTTAGTCCAAACAGGCGGCGGATAAAGATGCGCTTTTATAACATTGGTAATGCGTAAATTCTTGTCCGTAAAAATGTGACAGAAATGGTTCACATATATTAATTTCACACATGTAAGTCCGAGCGGACACTATTCGTCATATTGTTTCTGGAGGGCGGGAGGGATACATGAAAATGTGTCCTGACATTGCTATCAATTGTCAACTGGTTATTACTACTTTAAAATTGAAGCAAATTATGTTGGCAAAACTGTTTTTAACTGTTTTTTTTATACAAGTATACATATAATTTGTAGATTACTAACGACGATGGTTTCATCACTCAGTTGAGTGGGAGTCTCTCTACCGTCCGCTACCGTTTTGCTGATGTGACGATTTATCTGCATTTTCATTCTGACCAATCATTTGGTGATACTGGATTCCGCTTAAGTTTTAACCTAGGTAGTTATTTTTTACTTTAAGTCACGTTTTCGAAATAAAAAAATTATTGCACAAATTGGATGATACGCGTTTTCTTGTAATCATTCAAAATTAAATCTTGAAGTAAGCATGGATGATTGCATGATTGCGTAGGAAATTTTACAAAACCAGCTTGGCAAACCAGTTATTACGAAAAGTCAGAAACTATTAGAAATATAAATTTAATGTAATTTATAAACAAATTGTTGATTATCAAAGATAAGTCTTTGAATGCCTGTGAAATTTTGAAAGCAACTAAATTAATATCCTACCAAGATCATGCTATTCACCAGAGCTTTATTTGTGACAATTGGTGCTTGGTTCTTGCTTGGGAAAGGGTTAGCGTTGAAAAAAGGAAGTCGTTTTTTTTAACACCTGATGTGCGTTTGCAACTTTGCAGCAGTTGAACGAATTTTCGTTGTTGTAGTATCGACGTTTTGCGTTTCATCACCGTGTTTGAATGGTGGAAGCTGCGTGGAACTGTCCAATGACTATGAATGCAAGTGTGCAACGGAGTTTAGTGGAAAAAACTGTGAAACAGGTACATAAAGAAAAACTGTTGAGCTGCTACAAAGCAGAAGTGTTTACGTTTCTGTAATAAATACACCAAGTGCAGAGACAAGTGTTTAACGATGTCCTCAACTTGCTTCATCTTGGACAATGTTCGGAAGGATAAAATTAAGTTACTAGTATGTTTCGCTGAGCTCTTCTAGGGAAGGAACTCAAGAGTGGTTGACTAATGCATACTGTGAAACAGCCATTCCATAATACACATTTTTATTAGTCTAACTCATTCCCTGTGACGAATTTTAAGAGTTCTTGCCGACATATTAGCGCACTCTTTCCATCAAATCTGTGTAAAATCTTCAAATTTGTTTGGCAAGAAATGGCTTTGAAATGGCAAATTTGTGGATTTTGGTGTGTTGGCATTGGAAAGTGGTCGAAATTACATAAAATACTGCTTAAATGAAAATATTAAATATTATAATGATATATGTGAACTGTTCAAACAGCTACCAACGTTTTGTTCAGCGTCTACATTTGCATTTTGCGAGAACCTTGTTATGACTGAATTCATGTTAATGGCAGCGACATGTTTCCAAAACAACTCTCTGCAACTACATGCTTCCACCGTGAAGCAGTTTATAGTATCAGAGAACCACCCAAGTGACTATCAAAACAACGCTCAATGCACTTGGATAATAAACAATCCTGGCGTGGAACTGGTCATCAAAGTCATTCAGTTTCTTACGGAAACGTGCTGCGATCGATTGAGTGTGAGTTTTGGTGAAATAAATGCATGGTGTAATGACTGGAATATATTTCAAACAATTCAATTTCTCGAGAATAAAAGAAGCGCTCAAGTTGGATATTATTTCCAGATTAATTTCCTCTAAACGAAAAATCCAGTGGGTTCGTTTAAGAGAAGAGAGCATTTTTTAAGCCGGACACAAATGCGCTGGACCAGGGTTTCTCAAACTTTTTAGCAAGGGAGCACCAACTCTTGTTATTTCGCTTTATGAAACATCAAGAAATAACAAAATCTCTTCTTTCTAAAAGTGAATAAAGTCATGCACGAGAGAACCCGACAGTACCATTGACGCTCATTATGAGGTAATAAACACTGTTGTGTCATGTTTGTTGTTCGGTGGAACATTTTGAAGGTCGCATAGGACAAGTGTGCCGCAGAACAGAGTTTGAGGAACTCTGCACTGTACTGAAAAAATATTCCAAAATTTGTGCCCACCGCATCTTACAACATTCCATCAGGGGATAAGTCAGTTGTTGGGGAGGTTTGAACAAAGATATCCACGAATGTTTGAGGAAAGGATAGCTTTTCGACAATTAAGATGTTAGAACTGTGTACTGTGTACTGTTTCGGCATTTCAGGTTTTCCTGGAACGCCGCAAAAATTCTAAAGTTATTGTTCATCTTTGTCGAAGGTAAATGAGGATATTGAATGAAATTTTCTATTTATAGAAGCAGGGCAAATTGCGTGTGCGGATAATGTCAAAAACATTTATAAATTTGACTACACCTTCACATATATATTTTTTGTGCATATTAGTTTTATACACAATGTGTATGTTTCTTGGCAGATTTGTTTGTATTATAAAATGTTAATTTCCTGCATTTTCTGATTTATTTTTCCAAACAAGTTCACACCACCACACTTCAACAAAACAATTTTTTTCAGATTTTTAATGAAACTAGTGTCTTGGAATACCTTGAAGGCCCACGTGGATGGAAAGTTTATACGTTTCAATCAGCAAAAGTTTATCTCTATTTCAAGTCAGACCAGAGCATAACTTTCTCAGGATTCAACATTTCCTACTTCGTTTGGGAACGCAGTAAGTACGTTTTATTGTGACGTAGGAAATGATATTTTATGCCCTGTCTTATAAGGGTATTAGATAGCAAGCTCACACCCAGCTGTGTGCCTTCTTGCCTAGAATACTTCAAGACAAATGCAGCAATCTTGATTTTTTAAAGTGATTCAAAATAACTGCCGATGCAACATTGCAAAATCTGAAACAACGACTGGTCTTCACGATGTTTGTACATACCCACTAGTTCCCCTCAAAAGCAATAGTAGTCAACATATGAAGCCAGTTAAACATTCGTTCCTTCAACTTGGTCCGCTTACATGCACCATCTTAAAGTAAATTTCCGCCAAACACGTTTGCCAAACGCAAACTATTAGTGTATTTGAATCAAAAATTCCTGGGGCCTTACCGACAATACTGATGTTGCAAATATAGATCAGAAAGGTAATGCATTACTAGTTTTGGCAGGTATGAACGCTGTTCTGGACAAAGCCGATCCCAGATATTGATAAAAGACTGTACTTTCATCAAATGTGATGGTCCAATTAGAAAGCATATCTCTAGCGTCAGGTTGACATGCATTTGTTTGCCAATTGCACATCTCCCAAATCAGAGATCCTGTTCTTCGCCCACCGACTTGGGTGGAGCAGCTTTGTACTTTGATCGACAGAAGAGTGACTTGATTCGCGAGTGTCGTGCTCGACTGCGCGTTGTGTAAAACAATGTTTTGGAAAATCGTGACCAGATATCCAGGGGCGTAACGAAGTTAGATGGCGCCCGGGGCAAGAAGTAAATTTGGCTCCCCCATGGTCGAACATGAAGTCTTTCGGAAGCAAATGTACCGTATTGAAGAAAGTACTAGTGACATTTTTGGGACTTTTCGACCCCCTCAGTGATTCGTCACCTCATAGTTATTTGTCGCCAGGGGAATTGTGCCCCCCTTGCCCCTCGTTACGCCCCTGCAGATATCTATATAGACCATTTTACTTTAAAACACGTAATATTCGTGAGTGACACGTATTTCTCCCGTTGTGAAACTTCTCCCCGTTATTGATTTGCCGTTCCTGGTGTCTACGACACAGAACGAAGATTTCGGAATGTTGCAAAACAGCATCACACACCAAAATACACGTTTAGAGAATATTCAAGAAATCGTTGCTAAAGATTTAGAGTAAGCAAAGTTTGATGTTGAAATACCTGTGAACTTAGTTTTTAGTAATCGGTTCAGCGTAAATGTTTTCAGTATTGTCTTCGGTGAGAGCAAAATCGCATTAATTTTATTAAAACTTTGCCATACTTTGAAAGATACCTAAAACAAGCATCTTATATTTCATTCAAAGTTATTAACAAAACTTTGAAAAACATTTGTTTGTCCAATACAACCAAGTATTTTTCATTGGTTGAACTATGGCCCACTGCAAACATGCACAAAATATTGGATGACAAAACACACTGAAACGTTTCAGAAATTTTCCAATATAGTTTGGATAAATCTCCAATCAAAAATGACGGTTCTGCGAGAAAATGCAAAAGCTAAGAAATTTTCATAAGCTGCAAAATTATGGATTGGTCGTTCCCAGCTCCGAAACATATAAATAGGAATTGAGTTTGCAAAAATATACGCATTATTAAATTAGGAAAACATCCAGTCGACGTATAACGCGGTATTTGCTGCTAACTTGTTTTTGGCTACAAAATGTCAACAGGATTCTAGTATAGCAGCAGCTGAGCATGTACGGATTTAACCTGTATTTCAAATAAAAACTGATTTCAGTGTGCCATGAGCAAATTGCGAGCCCTCAATATGCATCAAGGACTAATGGCACAGCATTTGGGTAAGAAAAAGGTGGATTTATTTTTTACAAGTACAACAGCTGCGTTTGTGCTGCTAGCAATTTTTTGCGATGTTTGGCACTTTGGCAAAATGTCATAAAATTGATTCATATCCGCGTAAATAGCGTAAATACGCAACGGAAACCTCGTGTGTTAATCGTCTGCAGACCGATGCGGTTGCGCGACGTGAATCATCATCTTTGATGCCAAAAACACAAATTCTACGCTTTTTCAATTGTATTTATTTTCTTCCTTGCATATTCTGCATACACCCACTGGTCCATCAAGATGAAAAATTTGGTTGCGACAAAAAGTATGTGACAAATAGCGAAACCGCTTCAATAACAACGCAAATGTTATCTACTCTTTGACAAATCGGAAAAAATTCATAAAAACATTTGTGAGAAAGCCGTAAAATTCAGAAATTTTATTTACAAAATCAAGTTGCTTGTTTTCAGATGCAACAGATTGCCTTTCTTTTCCTTGTCAAAACGGAGGAACCTGCACAAATATCACCAGTGGGTTTTTATGCACATGTCCTCCTGGATACGAGGGCTACAACTGCGAGAATGGTTTGTCTGTATTTAGGGTGCTCTGCGTAGTTTAAGGGCAGCTCAATAGGCACACCAACCCGTTGCCCCGTGGTACTGGTAATTCTGCTCGGTGTTGATAGGTCTGGAGTTCGACTCCCTTTCGTGTCGTACCAAGATCTTGTAAGCTGGTACTGTAGCCTTCTTACCAGGCTCACTGTGCACGGATGAGCTGTGGAGACTATCGGAAACGCGTTCCATTATACGAGCAAACACTCAGGCGTGACCATATGAGACCGCTGTGGTTAATCAGCGCCGTTAAAGCATTATATTTGTTGGCATTTTGTGAAAATCATCCCATGATGCTTTTGCAAACGCTAATGCAATGTTCTCGGCTTTGTTTTTTTATTTCAAACCATAAAAACTTTGTTTAGTGTTTTCCTTACTTTTTTCCAGACATAAACGAATGTTCTTCCTCTCCGTGTTTTAACAACGCAACTTGCACAGATTTGGTGAATGGATTTTCCTGTTCTTGCTTGGCTGGTTACACAGGAGAAAACTGTTTAGCAAGTAAGGGTAGCTGTTCTGACGCAACTCCCAGTGTTGGACATCGTGTTATGTCTGTTGCTATCGCTCGACCCCAAATTATGTTTTAGTATCACAGTGTATTTATTTCACTTAAGTCTTTGCCTTAAAATACATCTGTTAGGCGGCTTACTATAAGACACTGAAGTCCATATTCGAAGAACTAAAATCAAATGTAGTCGTGCGAAGCCACTTTTGATTTGTTTTTAAGCAGTTTATTACTTGAGTGCAGTCCATAACTTCTTGCGCTTGGCTGTACCAGTAACGAGCTTGACGGCGCATGTCACCTGCTTCGTGAATCTCCACATGTCACCAGCTGCGTGGATCTCTGCTGCATAATCTCGGCGTGTTCGTTGTTCGCAATAAAAGCTTGGAAGCTCAATTGTAACACAGGGTTGACCGTTGTATACTAGACAAATTAGAGACCCCGCATGGAAGAAATGGCCTGTTGGTAATTTCACTAATTAAACCGCACCTTGCAGATTACGTGAGTGAATCGTTAGTCATCGGGGACATGTAGGTACTGTATGACTACTAACATTTCGAGCAGCGCATACTTGTTTCCATTTTGATAATCTGCGATTTCAATGATCCGGAGCAGCAGAGAAGAGTTTTCTTACAATAGCATTCAGATATCGAAAACGTTTTCATAATGCAATTCGTAACTTTATATCATCACGCATACTAACATGCTTTGTAATGGTTTGTAACAATGACGATAAACGGAGAACAACAACAGAAGGGCAAATTGTCAAGCCTTCACTGCAAAAGCTACTACAAAGTGGTATTTAATTTCCGTAATTTGTGTTTTTGATGGAGTGGTCTCGTTTCTAAATTTTGTGTGCAATTATGTCGATAGTTTACAAAGTATTTGGACTCGAATCTGTTGGCGCGCATAGTCAAAATCTGAAAAAAACATCTAAAAATATATGTGGTTTACAAGGTTTGCTGTACAGAATGTCTTTTAATATCTTTTTGTCATAAAAGCCAAACCTCGTTGAATAAACGCAACCATAGACACACGTGGAACAAGTGCACTTTTTTTCACAGCAGTAGTTTCTAGAGAAACTATTGAAATAAAAGTTGCAATTACATTTTTTTAATTTATCAAAGAAAACATAGGATGTGGGTTGTACCTAGAAATTGTACACAAGCAAATTCCATACCATTGTGCAATCAAGCTAAAAGAACAGGAAAATCACCAAAGGCGATATTCCATGACTCACAGTGTATAACACTTTGCATGCTATACAAGCAACGTGAGAAAATGAAGTCCATTTTATCATGCACAAATGAGTGCCCGTATAGCTTCAAAACCTTCAGAAGATCCACTGTTAATGCATCACTTGTTTTCCCATTAAAGTTTTTACTAATTATGCAGCAGACGTTAAAGTTTTATCAAAAAGAAACCTTTACAAAGTATCTTGAAGAAAGTGGGTTTCCAGAACTTCATATCCTGTCTCTTGTCGTCCACTGACCACCAGTTGGGAGACATCCTATAAGAAATTTTCATTTTCGAAATTTGATTCTGCTCTCAAGTCGCTTCGCTACCAAAAGATCGCGAATAATTTTAAAAGTACTCGTGAATACGAACAAACTAAAACAATTCAGTTTCATAAGCGTTAGTGGCAAAACATGTGAACAACCGCAGCATTGATTTCTTTGTCCTAATCTGAGCTAACTCTGCGTTCATCCAACCCAAACCATTGTTTTGGCAGAAATTCTGAGAAGTTCAGTTTAATTTTTTCCATGCAAGAACTCTAACATAATGCCAGGGTTTTATTTCAAGGAAATTGATACGTACACGGTATGGACCTGTTGGGACCCGATTTCTCTTATTCTAGGGACCCGATGTTAATTTTCTCTGATTCTAGGGATCTGATTTTCAATTCTAGAAACAAGAATCGTGTCCCTAAAACACCTTATAAAACTGATAATGCTATAAAACGCTGAACTACTACAATCGTCGACAACATTTTGTGGCAAACACCTGTTTAAAATAGAGCACTTGTTCACAGATCACCAAGTCCTCGTTAATCCATGCGATAATATCTTGATATTTGAAAGATTTGTTCAATACGAAAATAATGTAGATTATTGCATTCAGTTTTCCACACTTTAATTTTCCGTTGATTGGTTTTGTCCTTGCATCAAAACGGGTGTAAAATGTTACTGCAAAATACAGTTGCTGCCTTTTTCTTCATTAAACATGAGTTGTTGATTTGTTCAAGAAGACATTTGCTTGTGTCAATGATAAACTCTAATGTTTCAAAGACAAATCATTCATGTACTGTATTTGAGACAAAGATCCATTTCAAGCTATTTGGATATTTATACTTTTTTTGGGATATCAAGTTCGGTGCCAAGCTACGTCGAACGACGTACTTTTCGCTTCAATGCGAGGGGCGCTGAGGTACGTCGTTCGACAAGTACTTTCTGGGACGTCCGAGTGCCTTGCTGTTGTTGTGCAATGTGGTACTGGTCTGGGAGAATCCTTTTCTCTTCCTTTATCTCGACTGTATATTATTTACGACGTCACGACTTCAGATTTTATGATATTTCTATCACAACAAGTGCCAGTATGGCCAGTATGGACACCAAAACCGTCTGAAATTGTTCTCTTGCAATAAAACAGCAATTTCAACATTATTTCCACTCTTTTAAAATGAGTTATTAATTCTTACCACATATTTTTCATAGTAGGACGAAAATACGCCAAACAGCCAACCAGTGCTTCAAAAAATAGCCTAAACCAAAATTGGCGGCAATTACCAAATGAATCAAAGGTAATAGAATTACATCCTTCATTACATTTCTTTCAAATGTAGCTAGAGTTAGTTTATGCACAATACAAAAAACGCCAATTTAACCCAAATAGCTTGACACCCAAAGTTGCACTAGCGAAAAGTAGAAGTGGCGCCGAAGGTGATATCAATGATTGCTGATCAGCACCTTGTGCAATCGGCGGATTATCGACCACCGGAGTCAATTAATTGGCTCGAGGTTTTTTTGTTATAACTCGCCAGCTGCAGCAGCTAGAGAGGTGTTCATACCCTCTACGGATGCGGAAAATCTTCTTGGTTCTATTTAAAAAAATTTTTTAATTTGGGTGAGGGGTTCGCCTGGGAGAGGCTCGCAAAGTGGGGGTGTTTTCGATTTTTGGACCTACTTTGATGGGCCCT
>JGI24158J21664_10000262_pt1 | contig 42728 bp, 22 predicted proteins | sample Ectturendosymbi3_FD_21664 | JGI IMG/M metagenome (IMG submission 21664) | reverse complement strand
TATCTAGTCAATTCAATGCAAAATTAGACGCGATCGACCAACTGGGACTCGGCGATCGACCGGTCGATCGCGATCGACGTGTTGGCCACCCCTGCTTTATACCAAAGAATGCACTTTTTCTGATGTGACCGCTGACATGTATTGTGAGGAACTCAATCGTGACGCCTTCGTACATGGACTCGATTCTTCTGCTATTCGTCTACGTTGACTTGAAAAGGAAGAGCTCACTTCGAACCAAGCTTTTGAACTAGCTGATAGCCTTGACCGAGTTCATCGCCACTCCAGCTGCATGGGCCCCCAAGCCCCGGATCAATCGTTGTTTATGATGACATCTGACTCGAATGCTAAAGATTCCGGTACTGCCGCCTTTACGAAGCGACCATTTTCTTCATTTGCTAAGGCTGTATCGTGCTTCTTCTGTGGTCTAGACACTCAACGAAACCGGTCGTTGTGTCCTGGTCGCAATGCCTCCTGTCATTTTTGTGGAAAATCATTTCGCTCGTGTCTGTCAGTCTAAACTAAAGGTTCATCAGATGATATTGTTTGAGCTGCTACCACTGCTGCTGTTCCTTCTGTAAGCCTACCTTTCCTTGCTTCTGCTCACTCGACTTTGGGATGTGCCGTCGTACCTGGGACATTGAATGACTCTTCCTGTACAGGTTCTCGTTGACTCTGGCACGTTTGAAAACTTCGTCGACCTCGAAATTTGCGCGCGATTAAACTTACCTGTGAATGGAAACAGGTCTTCCAGCGGTGGAAATTTCTGTTGAAATCCTTGGAAAGACTATGGCGGATTTATAACTCCTCGATCAAACCTACCCGTCATTTAATTTCAGAGTTCTGAAGAATCTCTGTGCTGATGTCATAGTAGATCAAGCATTTCTTAAGACAGCATTCTTCTGTTACGTTTGTGATGAATGGACAATAAAAGGCCTCAACGATGACTACCTCATACAGCCCTCCAATGCTGGCAACAAGTGTTGCTGCTCCGGGGAGCTGATGAAGCTACAGCTGCCAGTCCACCACTACATCCGCTGTGCATTCCAGGAGCTATCGGAACAAGGACGATACGCTGTCTGCAAAGGTCTTCCTAATATCCTTGTCCATCTGGGTCTCCCAGTTTACTTGGTAGGACCTCCTAGACCTACTCGTTCGTGTAGTAGACCCTGCTTGTTCCTCATGGCGTTAAGTTGTAGACAACCAGGTGGTGATCGGCCGACAGTTAGTCACCAATTCTGACACGCACGTCCAACACTGAACGGAACAAGTCAGCTGGCTGAAATTATGCAGAAATCAATTAGTGACTGTTGATTTAACGAATCTGTGTATCAAGTTTAATTGTACAAATATCTGTGATGGAGGAAAGTGTTGTGATGCACAGTGCGTTGTACAGCACAGTTGCAGCAGGAGCCTTCCGTTGTCATTTATGTCAGCATCGCCATGTTGGCCATTCACACCCTTCCACACCACAGCATCGTTCCCAACGTGTGCCTTGAAGTCTCCCGTAAGGATCGTGAATTCATTAGGTTCAACCTTTCCCAGAGCATCACTAGTTTCTTCCACGTACTGTGTGCTTAGTTTGGGACGTGTGCCTGAATCACAGCGGTCTAACAACTTCAAACGTAGGCATACACACCCTCATAGTGAGATCAAGTCAGTGACACAGTTTGCCAGTTGTGGGTTTACAAGTATCGCCAGCCGGATCTGGGCAAACTGCTGGCTCAACGTCAGAGTAGTGGAGTTTCCACTCATCATCCAGCTCAACAGTGTTAGAACCATAGCCCTTAGTCAATGAGAAGCCAACAACATCCAGGAATATCGTTTGAATTCCTCCACCAGTTTAGTGCTCTTTTCCTGTTATGGAAGTGTTCTAGTATCCAACCACTGGCGAAATTACGCGTGGCTTTCAAGTCTCCCAAGTAGAAGAACTCTGCGTTGATCCCATTCGCAGGTGCGTAGGGGCGCAACTTCGAGCCTCCACTCGATAGGTGGTGGAGGAGACTGTCGCGAATTTTTCAAACGAGGTCCTTGGCCACCTGCGCGACGACCGGTGCACGATGGGTTTGATTAATTTCGTGCGCTTCATAGTAGTAGCTGCCTGAAGGATACCGTTGGACAGGCCGGTCGCGCCATGAACACAGCAACTTTGCGATACAGGAGGTAATACGGGACACATTTCAGCGGTAGAGTCCTAGCAGTGAGTCTTCTGCAAGCGCTTTCATTGCGGCAATCACTACACCTGAAAAGGAGAAACTATGTTTTGTGCTATCACTTTTCTTACGAGGCAGCTGGACAATGCTTTTGGTCCCTTTCTGGTCTAACCATCCATCCGTTAAAGTTTTGTCATGATAGAACTGTTTTTCTAAACTAAGATAATGCTATGACGATTGTACTGTTAGGTTTGTGAAGATTTGCATCATGGTCATGGAAAGTTTGTAAATACACTCTTTGAAAACTTCCACCTGCATGTAAGAGTTACTGCAGTCTAGGTCAGCAACACTCGATGAATTTGTGTCTTTACTGTTGATGGCAATGGAGCTCGCGTCTTACTATTTGATCTCAGAGTGGATCTTGTACTAGTACAGCTATTCCTATGTCTAACCCGCAGGCCACATGCGGTCCAGTTTAAGTTTTCGCTGTAGTAAAAGTAGCCTACGTACTGACAATCTGCCCTTATTTTGATAATCTTTAATTTGGCATATTTGATGCAGGTAGTCCTCAGTGCCACTTTATCACGCCTGTTACCGTTGCAGTTAGGATTCGAATACTTTCAGTATATTAGCTTAGTTACATTAGTTTGCTAAGATCAAAGTAAGCCCTTCAATGTGCGGCCCTCCATAATTTGTCATTCAGTGTGCGGCCCTGGTAAAGATAGTGACATATTTTTGGCTCAGTAAGCCATTTGGGTTGGACATAGCTGTACCAGCAGGTATCCATTCCATTCACTACTCCATTACGGATAAACTACTCAAAAAAACAAGCTCGATTCAGTGTGTATTTTATTAAAGTGCTTTAGCTATGCTCTGTAATGGTGAGGTATCTGCGTTGGAGATAGAATCAGTACTGACTATGTTAACCTGTGCTTCATGCTAGTGGAGCGCTGGAAACTAGATGAACCATCTAATATGGCTGATGTGCAAACAAATGTCAACCAACTGCAGCGTGATATTGAGATGATAAACAACGGTGAAAATGGAATTCGTATGCTTCAAACTCATCTTGCTACTCTAACGCAGAAGGTAAAGAGGAAAGGAAATCGATCATGTCGTCTTTAGTGTTGCCTGAATGTTTCACCATTCACTGAGAAGGATGCATGTCACATCGATATCATTCTAAGGAGAAAACAATACAAACTTAACTGCCATTTGCTGTGTATACGCTCCATGTTGGTTTCCCTGTTTATTGCCTAAGACCTGAAATCTGTTTCATTTTCATGCAGTTCGACTATAATCCATGACAGCGCAGTTGTAGCGCCTACCTAATGCAGGATTTTCGCGATTAAAGTCATGTTCGCGTGATTTGATCGTCCCTCCCACGACTACACGATTATCATCGTAATTTATTTCTGACCTGCTAAAAAGCCAAGAGCGTGACCACATGACACACCGTGGTTTTTAATTTATTGCTTCTAATTTGCATCCGGTTTAATGCTGAAGCTATCAGCTCATTTTCCATTTAAATGTTCCTCTTCTGAATTGCAGGTAGAAAGTAATTCGGACAGAGATGGTACAGTTTCTCTTCCCCTATTGCAAGGTCAAGTAAAAGATGTTGAAAAGGTATGATTTAACTTTCTCGCAGTAGTGCGAATTTCTAGGTACAGGGAACTTAATCAAATCCTGTGATCAAATCTTATTTCGATCTGGAGATGCGCAATGACGAGTTACTGTTTTGTGGGTAATTTGCGCTGAACTTAAGCCTCTTAGCGTCAAGAGTCAAGAGCTTTGGCCACTCAAGTAAAAACACTTCGGAAGAGGTCCCGAAATCATCTTGGACGTTTAGAAAAACAACTACTGGGTTTTTTGTTGTTCTGCTATATACGACTTTGCATTGCTTCAAATTTCAACTCTTGCCATGAACCGTGGCAGATGCATCAGCGTTGTAAGTTTCTCGGGTGTAAGATTTTCGGAAAGTGAATTAGATGTGAAAATCGATTTGGCAATGTGCAGTCAATTGTTTTTTCTCTGTATGAGACCTTGTAAGAACGTTTATCTAACAGCATGCACTGCCTTGCCTCAAACCACCCAATTCAATGTAATCTGTCAACTGTAACGCATACGTTGCATCATGAGGTTGTTTTTGTTTCCCAAGGAATCAACAGATTATCTCACGCAGCACTTTGGAGTGCTGCTCTGTTGGCTTTGTCCATAAGCCAGGTTATTTTTGTGCGACAGCACACTCCATCTTTCCATTTGAGTTTTTAATGCGATGTTGATATTTGTGTACAAAAGGGACTCGCCGACGTGACGGCACAGATAAGACTCGTTCGCCAAAAGATGTCGTCGCTGGAAGAAAACATTCGCGCTGCAAATACGAAGTCTTCCAGAATTTCAGACGATGTTGAGTCTATAAGCAACGTTGTTCAGCAGACAGTTGAAAAGGTAAAAATGTGTCCGCAATCAAATTGTCCTTGAAATGCTCTTATTTTGTTGCTGTGCAGCTTCTTCGCTTAATACTTATGCTTAAAACAGCGCCTCAAATGCCCCCTGCCAGCCACTGCAACCACTGAAACAAAAAACGTGCTTTTGAAGTTCGCTTGGGGCAGATCTTTCAACAGCAGATATTCTTGGAATGCTTCCACTTGACTCGCGGTCGCGGCACACGTTCTCGGTAGAACGACGCGCTTTCTGCTTGCTTGCGTCACTATGATAAGGCACATTTTGTTCTTCAGGAACCCGACGACAGCGCAATTTTACCACAACGCTACGCGGCTGTACTGGAAAAGCACGACCTGTACATCAATTCCACTATGGACGCGCTGCGATCGCGTATCAAAGAAGTAAACCTTTATCGAATTTTTCCATGTCATGTAAAACGATTGCAGCTGTTGTGGTCGGTTCATCACACAACATTCAAAAACAAGGCATCGCTGCTTGATGCCTGACTTCAGCTTGTCACTGCGTATTTCTAATTTCACTATAATTGGCTTAGATCAGTTACGTCCAACCCAAATAACTTACTGAGGCAAAATTGTGTCGCTATCTTAACCAGGGCCGCACATTGAATGACATATTATTGATGGCCGCACATCGAATAGCTTAATTTGATCTTAGCAAACAAATTTCGCTTAAGCTAATGTGTGGAAAGCGTTCGAATCTTAACTACAATGGTAAAAGACGTGATAAAGTGCCCTGAGGACCACCTGCATCTAAAAAGTCAAATTCAAGATTATCAAAACAAAGACAGGTTGTCAATATACCTACATATATGCAAGATACTTTTACTACAGCGAAGACCTAAACTGGGCCGCAGAAAATCTTCGAATGGGGCGCATGCGGCCCGCGGGTTGGACATAGCTGGTTTAGACAGTCATGTTCGATGTCACTACTGAGCATTGGCACAAAAATATGTGCTTTACTTGAGCTCGGTTCAAGACCCGCAACGCATGACTGGGCTTGTTGTTGCGCTAAGTTTGTAAATCATTCTTTGTGTGAGAGCGCTTCTAAAAAGTGGATGTAATGTGAGTTATGCCCCTGCTTGACTTTCAGTCAGATATGGGAGGCTCGTGTTTTGATCTGGACTGTCAGTGCGTTTTGGCGGATTAACTTGTCTTTGCAAATTGCAAACAAGACCCTAAAACCAGTGGTTACAGTAAAGTAACTTCGCATGCAGTATTTTATCCATACTATTAACAGCATTACTTTAATGTGCTGTCCACTGCAATATTTTAGCCACGAAGATAGTTTGTAGCTTGATATATCGATGAAAGACACAATGTTTGTTAAATAATCTGCATGACAACAGTGAAATGGTTCGTATTTTTTTGTTTTCATCCGACCGACATATGTTAAGGTCGAAACATCGTTGGAGCAGCAAACCTCTTTGTCGGAAAAGATACAGGTGCTATCCAGGGAACAAAATGCTCTTCTGATAGATGTGAGGACTTTGAAAAAGGTAACAATCACTTTTTTATGTACCGTAGGGCAATGTCCTGTGTTTTTTCTGGCTATTCCCGTGACAGTGCAGTGCTTATCGTCAAGGGAACTTTTCATACGAATAGAATTGCACCGCCATTATTCGTGTGACTTACCAGTTTGCTTTGCGTGGATATTAAGTGCTGCTGCTGTCAGAACTACCTGTGAGATCCTAAAGACCTAAACTATTGGGCAATGTGTTTTTTCTACGTCACTTTTTACAGAATGGTAAGTCATTATTTGTTAAACCAACTCTACAGCGTTGCAATAACGGTAAATGAACCCCGAATCTTAAAAAAAATACACCAAACCTAACGGCAAGCCCGGAAAACTTGTATTAAAAAATGTAAACTACGTGAGATCGATCAAGTTCAAGCATTCACACTCATCTCCGGACAGCATTGTGCGAATTATTTACGGTATACAGGAAACACTATCGGCGTCTGACTCACTTAAAACATTGTTTTAACGGCGTCGTTGAAGGATTGTAAATAGTGCCAAGGCTGTACATTTTTTATAATTTTGATCTGTTCGAATGGGAAAAAACACTTAATACACTTGAACGCAAAATACCGACAAATTATCCAAATCTGTTCTCCTAACATTTTAGTTTGTGCTGCTTACTCCAAACCTCAACAGATGGTAGTGGGTAGAGAAGTATAAAACGCAGCTTTAAAAAATTATTTCATGCGCTGGTTGGAATGTTAGCGCCTGAATGCGAATTTTTTTCGGAAAACGCAAAAGTTTCTGTCCCACAAAAACGCTTTTGAATGCGAAGTTGGTCTTGTTTTTTTTTCACACAAAAAATGACATTTTAATCAGCAAGTTGCTCAAAGCTAGTTTTTATTTTCAAGCTAAGTTTTGAGCGTTTTCAGTGCCCTTTGCTAGTTCAGAAATGAATATATCTCTGTTGTAAGAATATGACAACGTCAGTGGAGAGTTTCATAACACGCTTTATTATGATCGTATCTATGAAATCAACACATCTTTGCGTTATCCCTCCAGGCTGTAGAGTAGCTTAGCGTTAAAGCGTCGCTAAATAAACACTTGAATACGCGTATTGGTAAGCGTATCTAGCCCTAGCAAGAAAAGATCAATCTACTATTGTAGCAAACAAAGTTTTTCTTTAAGATGTTCAAAAGTTTTATTGTACGTGCCGTGTGCAATGCGGTGTTTGAAGACGCGGCTCACCAGGTTTCCAGCTCGGACATTGTCCATGATGTACTTTTGTCACGATTCACGATCAATACAAACGCGATGTTTTGAGGAATGGTCTTAGCCGTTATAGTTTGACAGCTTTGCGTTCTATTTGTGGTTAAGCATTTTTGTTCGTTCTCTTACGTCGCGGAGATTTAGAGTGAAATTTTGGAATGCACGCATATATTTCGATTGTTGACTGCTCGTTATCAGACCAGATCGTTCGTGCTCATCTGCTCTCTGTGCATCTTGGAGCTGTCGATTAAAACCACAAGTGACTGTTTTGATCGGATGTTAATTGAAGGTGGTCACGTGGCAACGAATTCGTAGTTTAACCGTTCCCTTTGTGGATAACAGAATTTCGCCAGTAACCACTTCCTGCCTGTTTTTAAACGTGTGACCTTGATAGCGCACAACCCCAATTGTGCGTATGATGCACTGGCATTCTTCTCTTGATGGATGCGTGTGGGAACTTTACAGAACTACGTCAAAACCGTTTGTGAGTAAACGGGAAATGACAAGTTTATTGAAATGTTGGTGGAGGCTCAAAAATAAGCGGCGCGAACGTCACCAGTTCGTCAAAGAATCTGGAATTCGCTTGTATCTGAACTGGTGTTGGCTTTGACCAATTCGATGTCACTCAGACGCTTGTTAGTACTTGGAGACTTGCCCACGTCTGCGCTTAAGCAAACTGATGTGCACCACGTTGAATACATTCTTTGTATGGGTCGTTAACAAACTTCAGGTTGCACTAGCATTAAATTGGTTTTGTGCTGTCACCCATGCTCTTAATGTCTTCCCAAACATGCGATTCACATTAGTATGAGAAGTTGGTCAAAAACTACTTATAAATTGTTAGTTTCTTGAATTATTAATTACCAAACTTAGCTCTACCAACGTGTCAATCAGCGTAGTTCTTCTGGTGTGTGCTGGAGAATATAATTGCTTTTATGTTAATGTTGCTTTGCTGTTAATGCGATAACATTTCGTAAAAGAGTAAGCTTTCGAGTAGTTTTTCAAACCGCTTCCATTGAAAAGTACAGCCCTCCCCTTGTTTTTACTTTCTTTCTTTTGATTTTACCCCGCCTATAAAATATACAGAAAAACAGTCTGTGGCTGATGCACTGTTGTTTCACAGCAACTTGTTGGTGCAAGTGCTTATTTCTCCAGTAAAACCGTAAAAAACATGCGTTGTTTTTACAAAAGTGCTTATGTAGTTTCGTTAGATAAATTCGACCTCTGCCATCATTGAAATGCATCTAATGCAACAGCGATCACATATGAAAGACTAGCTCCAACGTACTCATCTTTAAAACTATTGCGATAGCCCATGGCATGCTAGGCGAAGTGTCCGTACTTTGTGATGACGCTTAGTGTTTCAGCGCAACTTATCCACTGGCAACAGAAGTTGAGATGGACTATGGAAGAAACCAAACTTTGCATTGTTTATCAGTTGAAAAAATTTCCCGCATTTCTTGTTTTTGTAAAACTGACGTAAGCGTGTTGTTGACATGGTCAAAGGAGTTCCCTCAGTCAGGGGTGTCCTAACATTTCCAAAGAGAGACAAATTTGATCGTGTGAAGGCGCTCGCGAGCCAGCAACCTCTTCGCACATTTTTTAACCGCAAGGTTCAGATCGGTCCGCATATCCCATGTATTGCGCTTAAGGTTTGAAGCAGAAGCATTCATTTGCAATGGCTTTCATGCCCATATTATCTCTCAGCACATCAAGACAGGAAACATAGCGAGAAACCGCCGTCACTCAGACAGAGAAACGTAGTACAGCTTTTGACGGACCGTGTAACAACACAATTCGAAACCAAAGCCGCGGGCCTTGTGGAATGTGCGGAATGTACTTTGAATACCGCAATAACATTTTTCAAGGCTTCAAAACGCTTTTTCAAATTTTTCGGGATTCAAAAAAAGCTGTTCTTGCACATGATGCATACTGGGTTCCGACGAAGCGAATTGATATGTATTGACAGAATCTTTATACCAACATATCGTGGATGTCGCCCACTCGTTTTTTCTTCCGATCAAACCTGATAGATTGTAAACGGCTAACTTTTAGTTGTATGGACTGCCTTAGCTTTTGAGTTGACCAGTTCTCACGATTGGATTGTCGATTTTTTTATTTTTCTTTTTTGCCGTTTCGAACGTTAAGCTTCGGCTTACACTCGATATTTAAGCAAATGCTAAGAACCTCAAATCTTTTTGTGAAACCATTTCATCGAAGTATAAGCGCACGCTGGCGTAGTCAGACGTAGCTTTGCGATTCCTGCTGCGTATACTAGTTAAAGTTGTGATTTAATGAATTTGAGCCCAGAGTTTGTGACTCAACGAAAATGTAAAATGAAACATGACAAGATGAAGTACTGTTTAGTGCATTTGCATTTTATGGTTGGTTTTTGATTGAAAAAAAAAACGGTTGGTTGTAATTCTGTTTTGCAATTGCACTATCGCGTCTTGCTTAAACTAAACGAACGTGTGTCGCTGATCTGCTTCGCAGGAGTTTTCCACAATAAACGGCACGGTTGGAACACTGCATCGGAACGACCTCAGCATGGAAAAGAGAGTGACTGATATTGAAAATGCACTGCCTGATCTACTTCCGTCGCAAAACGTTCGTTCTGGCTCCGATCCCGGTCACGAACGCCGCGCTGAGGAAAGTGCCGGACTGACCGAAACCGATCGCTCAGGCTCGCTTCGGAACAGGAATAAAGCGCCCGGTATTGCCGCTTCTTCCAAAACTGAAAAGGCACTTCTGCATGAGGGTCAAGGCGCGGATGTGCCGGAAGTGGGAGGGAATGCCCGGCACAAGTCCGTGCCACCGTCACGTAACACTCGCGTTCGCGTTGGAGATACAACCACTTCCTTCACAGAACTGCCAACCGGCAAGCGAACCAGTCACAGTGCGATAAAAACTTCGAGAAAAACGTCCGACAAAGGTGAGTGCGTTGCGGAATGTGAACTGAAGCGCAAGCATATTTTACTGTTTGTTGAAATCGAATCAATTTTTATATATCGAGTTTATCTGTTCCGCAGTATTTAACTTTTACTCATTGTGTATTTTCAAATTAAGGCATGGGACGAATGATTAAAAACCTGCCAAATTTAAAGCAATTTATTGATTTTGGGGCGAATGGAAAGCTGAAATTTTAGCGTTAGCTTTCAATTGCGCTCTGTAACAGAGCATTCCTCCTCATTACCCGTTCCCAAATGAAAGAGTTTGTTGCTTTGGTTCCACTGTATTTGGCTCTTAGCGCTATGCGCGATGGTCTGGTGCTGGAGGAAGAAGCTGAAGACGCCCGTATGAGCCCGCTGTTAAGTTGCAGGAAATTTGTGAAAAGGGAGTGCCGTACATGTTTGTGAAGTCCACACTTGGGGGTGTTTTGACGGTGGTCCTCTTGCTTTTACCTTTACACAACGTTTAGAAGAATAGCCACAAGTAAACACAAACACAAACACCGCAACAGGTTGTGCACAGCTGCCTGCTGTTGCACAAAGTGACGCACGCCGTTTTCTCGCAGATACACACTTGGCCATATTATGTTTCATGTTATTTTTCCGATAAATTTAAAGCTTTTTTGACTGTTTGGCTCAGCAGTAAAATGTTCTTGAAGTCTCGCTTAGCTTCAGCGATGAAATTCATCTTCGCGCGACAAGTCTGCGTGCGCCGAATACTTCGTGTGTTTGCCAGCGCGAAAAGATCATTGGAGTCAGTGCTGTTGGGTGGCGCTGTTGAGCAAATGCTGTGAAACGTCACTGAGAGCGGCCAGCCATAATGGCGCAAGTCAGACTGCGAAGCAGTTCACGTCACAGTGCAGTCTGATAGCAAAACAATATTAATGTGGTTTCGCACAGTTCTTCCGCTCATCAAACTGTTTTTGTGGCGTAATCATCGTCTGAATTTTATACGCGTGAACCGCGCCATAGCGCTGTTGATGGTCACCGCATTTTACAGTAGGCAGTTCAGTGCTATACTAAGGTTGCACCTTGGTTGATCACAGCTTATCCATCACAGCACAAATTCGTCTGAAAGCCTGCTCGTTTCCGTCACATTGTTGAAGCAACCTCCCTCCATCAAGCGTTAGGAAAAGTTAATCTATTACTTATTTAAGAGCAGACAATGTCATGTGTTAAAATGCGCACTTGTCGAAAATTCCGTAACAACCACATGTCGTTCCCAAACCTCAGGCTACTCAGGAGCCTGCGCTTCGTCCGTTTCCGCTTTTTAAACCTTTGCTGCTTTGAAACTGATGCGCCCAACACAACAAAATTACTGTCATTCTTATACTGCGAGAGGCGGTATATGTGACGATTTAATGGTTTCGTAATGCGATCTGGAAGCGTCTTGTTTGGTAGCAATTAGGATGCCGGACCTGTGATCAGTTTGAGTGGATAATATTTTCGGTGCCACATAACAAGTAGCTCAGAAGTAGTGCTTGATTTGCGCAAAGCGCAAACACGTGGAGATTGGCATTTTAAACTTCAGGGCAGTTGGCCGTAGTCAGGAAGGAGATACGCACAACGTACAGTGTGTACCTTATTTTAAGAACAGCAGAAAATTGTTTGTAATACAGAATCGAATTTTGTCGCGTATGTGCAACACTGAAGCGTGTGCTTCGCCTTTTATTTGTGTGACGAGTAGAATATTTTCTGCACAAGTTCGTTACATGTCTGGCATCCTGACCAGTTCCCCTGATTTCAAAACTCATTTCTCCTTCTTAACCAAATCGCAGTTTTTACTTGAAGCTTCCACCGAGCATTCATGACACAATCAAGTCAACTGGTTTTGTTCGTTGTTGATTTGAAATTCTAAATGTTCTGCAGAAATTTTGCTATTTGACTTTTTCCCCCTTAATTGAGGGGATCTGTGGCAAAAGCAAAACTGCACTATCTGTGTGCCTGTTAGCAGTAAGATTTTCGGTGGTGGGTGTAAACTGAAGGTGGCGTAGATACAAAACAGCGCTCTGCAGTTACGACGGCAGCTGCGGTTCATTTGTAAATCTTGGTCATGATATAATCCACAAAAAATCCGCTTTGAATGAGTGTTACATTGTCATGGCGGAACAGTTCCCCGCGAAGTGTTGACATCACCGCTTGGCGGCAGTGTGACAGCAAGTCGGAATATATGTTTGCCAGCAAGTCGGGCGCACTGTTGTTTTGATTGACGTAGAGCGATCTAACCGCGATGACGGTGAATCAGCGCAACTATCGTAATTATCAGCCATTGCCTGGCGTATGGTTCTCCAATTAAAATGCTTTAGGAACATTGCATGCGGAAGAAGGCAACCAACTTTGTTTTTCCTGAAGCGGCAGATTTTGGCTTGTTTTGTTCAATGTCCAAATTCTGATGCTTGCTTTTCACGAAATAGATTATAAACGAACGGTTGTGAATTAATATTTTTTTTAAATACAAAAACCAGCCTACTACCGAACATCTGGGGTTGTTGCAGTAAAGTGCAATTCTGATTTTACGATTGCGGAATTTGATAAATTCGTTCACGACTTACCTTTAAATTCTTCTGTGACTAGTTGAATTTATTTATGACTTACTCAGTGTTTCCTTCGCTGAGCAGCAGTCTATGGCATTGCCGCGCATATCGTTCATGTTGGTATAATAGACAGTTTGTCGATACACTATTGACATTTTTATCAATCGGCTGCTGCCCGTAAGGTTGGGCAGCCAGCTGCTGTTCAGACATTTGGCAGCGTCTGAGCTTTCAGCTTTTCCACACCTGTCGGTGCTGCTCTGCGACGAGCAAAGGCGATAGACATCTCAAAGGCGCTCGTCCGACACCCCGTGTCCATATTTGTCCCTGCGGGTCGTCTTATCGGTGTCTTGTGTGTGGTGCCGCTTCCGTCGCGCGACGCCGCCACTGTGCGAAGAGGCGACCTTCGTAGCGACGGTAAACAGGGCGCTATGAATCCGCCCCTGGCCCGACATGCTGACTTGTGTGGGTGGCCACGTGGTCGAGCGTGGCCTCATTTTGAGTCATTTGTTTGTGACGATACTTCAATCGCGTGCCGTGGCATGCACCACTACGCTCGGCGTTTATGATTAGACGTCTGCTTTTTAAAATAGTATCACTTCCACTAACTCTTTTATTTATAGCAACATGATCCGCAAGTAGGTAGTTTTCTCAAGGGTCTCTATTATCTAGTTGGCTAATGGTTTTATTGGCGACCTTGGAACAAATCCTATGAGTGACATTCATCGCGTGGTGACCAGCAGCTATTACGTCACTTGATCGCGTATCGGTCATGACGCAAATCTTTTTCAAGTTTTTAATAATTTGAAGCAATTGTGAAGTCCTACTTGCCACGACATTAAAAGTAGTGTCCGAGCTTTAACTCTCAATGCATTTTTGGTGTTAAATTTTTTGACCCTCCCACTTTCCAGTAACGGACAATGGACTGCATTTCACCGAAAATATCGGCGAAAGTTTGTTGCTCGAAACATTGCCAGCACATGCTGTGGCGAATTTGAAACAACTGTTAAATCATTTATCTTATTTTCACGAAATGGTGAAGCCGAATAGTTGCCGGTTTTCATATTCGTTTGGTCAAACCTTACACGAGCTTTGACAGCGAAGTGCTGAGTTGAGAAAAAGAGAAGCCTTGGCTACGAAAAGGCGGAGGCCATGGCAAGCGTTTAAAAAACAATAGAAAATAGCGAACTTTTACGGTGAGAGAAAGGGGTTAAAGTTAATACGCTGGCACCTAACGTTTTTTATCGAAAGCATACTGTGCATGCTCGAGGTAGTTATGCTTGGATGCTGTTAAGCAAAAAATGGTGAACGTTCTTGCGCCTTCAGGCTGAAGACCCGCTCATTTCCTCGCTTAATACTTCCTATCGTGCTTAGCTTGCCTGTTTGTTTGTGACCCTAGAACGGGGCAAGGCGTCCGTCTATCTATCGCCTTTCATCCCACTAAAGGCGAGAGGTGAGGACCTGGAAACAGGGCGTCACGTTTCGTGTCTCGGGATTTCTGCGAACATCCCTCTGCTCCCCAGTCGCCTCACGCTCCTATCTTTGCAATGACTTGTAGGGCACGTTTTCCGCTCATTCTCCCCCGATCGTGCGTGCTCTTGCATTGTCTTTGGCAAAAGCGTAAACAGTCTACTCACACAGGGGTCTTTGCTTTCATTCGTTGAGCAGATCACGGGCTGTGTATTGCTCGGACACGTAAGCACTTCCTGGTTTCCTTGCGCACTTGCATAAAACCTGGGTACGGTCGTGCACATTACAGCAGCAGCCTCAATACAGGAATCTGTTTTCTTTATCGCTCAAGGTGAACTGCCGGTCCTTTGTTGCGCATGCAACTTTGTCCACTCGCAGTCGGAAATCTTGGCAAAATAGCGTATAGGTAAACATGTTTTGGAAGGATTTTTCGCTTTCCTGTTGTTAATCTTTAAGCATTTTTGTGCGCACGTGTATTTAACAACTCTCGGTGAGTGTTTTCGCGTGACAAATCCTTTCGAACTTTTTTGCACCACCGCAAAGTAAGGCTCTCGCTGTCGCGTCAGCAGATTACCGCAAATACAAACCGAGGAAAAGCGGCGTTGTTTTCGCTTGTTGCCCGTTTCGGGCGGTTCGATCAAAAAGTATTTGCTGAAAGAAGCGATTGCTCAACAACGTCGCAAGCTTGAAAACATTACTTTTTAGAAAACATATGCGATGCCGCAGTTTTGGACAATTCGGAACGTGTTTGCTGTCGCCGCTGTTCCAAAACGTTTTCATCTGCCTGGCAACTGATGTTAAGGCACGGGCTCGCGAAGATTGTCACGGCAATTCTCAGCTACATAATTGCGGACTTGGACATTTTTTGTTACGTTTCTTTCACCGCATGTCATCGCTGCCGACAATGCGGTGCCGGACATCGAGGAACGCTCAGCGCTTTTGCGCAGAAAAGCTCAACCTTGAAATTAAGCGTCGATTTATTTTGAATTTTCTACAGATCGATGACCGAACCCGACTGACCCCCGAGATGATCTCATCCGCATCGGTCGCACACCCACCGGTCTCAGTCGCTCAAACCGAAATAAGAGCAATTCCGCAAGCAAGAAACCGTTCTCGTTTCTCCTATCTCGACGGTGCAGTTGGTTTCCTACTGAACAAAGCCTAGTTTCAATCATAATCCACTTTTGACCTATTGATGTTGGCCTGTATGCCGCCTGTTAGTGTTGGAGATAACGCGTGTCGAATCGGTTTCTTTCAACGCAAATCTACAAATGAAATCGGCCACATGCTGCTTAGGTAATGCCTTTTCTCGTCAATTTTGTTGTTTTGTGCCACGCGTTACATTCACTTTGTTGCAAGCTTTCTTACCGTTCGAACCGCTACTTTCAGCGTGATAATGTATCAGTCAAACGTACGAGTCGGGTGCGTTTTCCGAACGCGCTCTATTCTCTTGTGTATATTGATCGACACAAGGTGCATTTTGTGTGTCTTCGAAAAGACTGAGACAGGTCGCTGCTGCCATCGCTCATGGCACTGACCATAGCCACGCCGTGTGCTGCGCACGACTGGCCCGGATAATAATCGCAACAAAAAAGTCAAAACCGTTTTGCTGGTATTCATGTTTGCGGTTTGTTGGTTGCAAGGTGTTGCCAGTAAGTGCACCATGCTAATTTCACGCTTGTTGGATAATTACGTGTTATGTATGTGCTGAGCTGTGGTCGCTTGTTGGTTGCTACGCCCCTTCAATTTCTGCTTTGCGGTGCGAAGTAAAAGGCTCCAGGTTGTCACCATTCATCTTCTCGCCAGTGGCCCTGCGCGGAGCTACATGAAAGTGATAGGATCTTCGCTTAGCGTAGTGTCAGTCAATGCGCGCCTTTTCTTCTTGTTTTGCGCTTTTGTTTGTTAATGCCTTTTCCAGTCATCGGAACCGTGACCTTTCCGCACAGCCCGTCGACCGTTAGTTATGTCAAAAATCACGAAAACTGCGACCTGTGTTTTGTTCAAGCTGATCTTTTCAGCGGTCACGATCGATCAGAACAGAGCGAGGCTGTTAAGGTGGAGCTTGGCTTTGCGCTGAGGCCACGCTCACTGCGGTCAAGGTCAGTTACGAACGAATGCTTGGAACCGACAAATTCCTTGCGTCTGTATCATCGTCCCAAGACTTTCATACAAAATTCCCCCCCAACCCCTGTTGTGCGCGTTGATGTTTAGCTTCGCAGCATTTAACGTTTTACTCGACCTCGCTTTTTTCGCCGAAGATCAGAACTTTTTTTACGAAATGTTTTTTAGTCCCGGCTTGTCATGGTCCGTCTGTCAGTATTATATAAACTCGTCGTTTTTTGCTTGTACACGTTGTTCCGCATCGCGCCTCAAAAATCCGCGTTCCAGTGCGATCCTCGAATTCGTCTGTCGTCCTCTCTCTCTCGTCTCTGTTTTCAGCGGTATTTACTTCTGGCGATCCTATCGCGTCGTGCCAGAGAACGGTTTCCCGATTCTGCTTCGCTGCTGCGGTTTGTTTTCGCGAGCACGGAACTTGTCGTCAGACCCGGCGCCAGTCGCGCCCTGGACATCAGGTGCCGCATTCGTTTTCTTTCTGCTTCGGAGCACGACTTCCTCCTGTCTATCGGCGGCTGACCAATCCCCGGCAAGGAGTGTCCGGTTGCACTCGCAACTTGAACTGTTCTTATATAAGTTCGGCTTTGCTGCGGAAAATGCACGTTTTCAACCCAAACGTCGCATTTTTGCGAAGAAAACTTGCCGGCCTTACCCGGTCACGTGGATGTTAGCACCGCCTGCTCCTATCTTGAACAGTTGGATCTCGGCTCCGTGAATGATTTGTGCAGCGATGCTCTTTATGCAGCGCGATTGCAGCCGATCTTGTCTCTGCGATGAGCGGTGATGATTCACTGAGCCAGGCGCGGTTGTTTGCCTGCCTGCGATCGATCGATTGGATGCGCGCGCGTTGTGATGGAGTTGGTCGTGGTTTTTAACTGTAAGTTGCACCGGACGCTCGATGCTTCGACACAACACAGTCGCAGCATTTCACTCGCCACGAAAACAGGTTGCGGTTTACCGCGGCAGGCGAGCTGCGATTCTCGGAATTAGTCGACTCTCCCATCTTTTCTGCTTTGAACTTTTCACTTCACCGTCGCATATCGATGCATATTGATCCAAGCTTCTATGGGGCTCTTCCTTGTTCCAGACTTCTACCTTGGAACCCCTTCAACTGCCCGTTGTGTAGATGTCATAGCTGAAGCTTGTGCGTTATCTGCCGGTGTGAGTGGCTGTGGCGGCATTTGCGGCTCTATCGACTCATTTTCGAGCCACCGTGTTTCATGTCAATCATGCGCTGACTTCCGCAACCTGCGCATCGCTGCCACTGTTTACCGTTGAACTAGTAAAGTTTACTTTCGGCCAGGAAGCCGTGCTTTGCCCATTTTATGGTTTTTACCTGACCTTTCTTTATTTAGAGCCCAGCTTTGAGGCTCTTTTACTATTTGTCGTGAATTCTAAGCTCAGTTCACACATCTTTTCAATAATCATGTAATACCCGTTAGATTGGGACTCGTATATCGCCTGAGGTAAAACTGAGGTGTGGGATCGATTGAAACGCTTCTTGTTTTCATTGACATCGAACAAAAATTGTGACGTGCAATGTTTTGCTGCTTTCCCGTTCAGTCTTGCTGTTGCTTTCCGCTTCGTCATAAACTTCCTTGCTGGGTTTTTAATCGGAAAGACGCGGAAATGGGCCTGGGTCTGAAACTACATGAAAATACGTGCGCCTGTCACTGATCTTCCGACGGACGTTGGCGAGGTTTCGAGGTCATGATGATGTACAAACAAACGTTTGCCAAAGGAAGAGTTCGTTGCCGGTCAATCCAACATGTACATGACCGTGGACCAACCTCGTGCGGCCATCGCTGCGTTTTTTTTATTTATCACCAACAGTTAGTCGCAATTTTTCTGTCGTTTTCATGAAGTACAAGTGTTGCGCGAGTGCGTAAAATTTTGCTGGTTGTTTCAACGTCGTCACAATACGTTTTGTAGCAGATAAGCGTTATTCGTGCTTCTCGCATTCTTGGTCATTTCGAACGTTGTGTAACATTCGCCCGTGGGCGTCACTGATCTTTCGCCCAGCGTCGAAATAAACGCAGCCGGTCAGTGTTTCCAGGACACGTGTTTGCTGCTCTCATCATATCCTACCGGCAAAGCCTCAAGTGGACGAAAGGTCAATCGAAGCCAGGCGTGGGGAGATGTAGTATTCTCTGGTGCGAGCAGCGGTTTGTGCAGTCACGGCAACAGCCGCGCCGATAGCGTCGCGCCGCCATCACACGCCAACAGGATTTCAATAGATCGTTGGGATAAAATCGGCTCGTTCGAAGGGGTTGCTGATATCGCGTTATGCGACCGGCCACGCAGCACCTGAGCAATTGCAACTTGTTTGCTCTGGCCGGCCATGTGACCGACGCGAACAGTTTGCAAAGTCCATTGTTTTCGATGTAAACTGGCGCCTGTAAACAGAGCGATCAGGACGCGCTAGATATCGTGAACGCTCAGCGGATGCCGCGATCGCGCGCAGTAAACATCACCGAGCGCGACGCTGCTCGTCACATGCAAGGAAATTATTGCTGCTTTGATGACGACCGATGCGCGAAATGTCGGTGCACTCGTGAGGCGAGCTGGGTCTGCGCCACACATCGCGAATCAAGAAGCGATTGTTTCGTGCGCATTAGCGACGGCAAGTGACTGTCACCGCCAGATGCCTTAAAATCATATTGAGCTAATCGAACGTATTACTTCCTGGAGCTGCCACGATTGCTGTGGCCAGGCCCATTGCTGAGAAACGCGCAAAATAATGCGGTCCGATTTGACTGGCTTGTTTAGAGTACAAGCGAGTCTTAAGATATTATCATTAACCATGCGCATTAACTGGACCCATTTGTTTGGGCATCGGATACCGCATTGCGAGACACGTGGTTACACTTGCACACTTGCTCGAAACCGCACCTTACGCCAAGGGCTGTATTTTTGAAAGAACGCGTAAGAGAACCACTTGCGTGACGCACAGTGTCCGTTGAGGTGATGGTTGCTTTCTTGGGGACAGACGAGTTCATTTGGCAAATAACAGGGCGGCTAAAAGCTCGGCTTCGGTTTTATTCCGTCCTTGAAAACAAGACGGCCGTCCGCCGGTCATAGCTGTCTGTGTTGACCGAGCCGCTGCCCTGTCGTGCTCGCGTCAACTGACCTTGACGGAAGCTGAAGTTTTCGATAACCGGTCGAACAGCTTGCCGACCACGCGTTCGCTGGTCGTATACTGTTCACCTGCTAGCAGACTCCTTTGACCACTTGTTTTTCGATCATCGGTACCCGGACACGGCTATTGGTTTTCACGATTTGTGCGTGTTTTCTCGCTTCGCTTGCGCAATTCGCGTTCTGTTTCAGTAACTCCATTGATGTCGCATGTGGAGAAAAGGCATCCGTCCAGGCCGCGTGGTGGTAAACCAATATTTGGTCGACTACACGGTGTCTCCTCTTCCGGCATGTCTGTTTTCGACCATCACGCAGCGTTTAATGTTCCAGTCTGTGAAGCACACAGAACGCCGTTAGCCCCCTCGAGATTCCCCGAGTTACAGCTAGACCTCAATAAGATTTCAAACAGCGACACGTTTCTCCAGAACTGCGCGCATGTCGTTTTGGTGCTGACAGTGGTGCGGTCACAAATCAGTGTTCCTACATGTAAACACTTCTCACTGAGGCTGGGATGCTTTGAATTGCTTATTTGCTATTTCATAAAAGTGATTTGTGAGCGATTTAACTTGTAGTTTGCAAACAGTGTTTACGTAGGGTCTCTTTCCTTTACAAAGGTTTGTCGTATTTTGGTTGCGTTGCCATAAATATTTAACAAATCCATTTGACGTATCCTAGTGCAAAATCAAGTAAAATCAAAACGACCAAAACAGTAAAAGTTGTAGCAACTGAATTGATTGCCGAATTTGACGCCAACACACAAAAAATCTTGTCCTGTGCTATTTTAGAACGAAACGTGAAATTAAACCAGCTATGTCAAACCCGCGGCCCAGTTTAGGTTTTCGCTGTAGTAAAAGCATCCTACATACTGACAACCTGTCCTTATTTTGATAATCTTTAATTTGACATTTTCGATGCAAGTTGTCCTCAGTACCATTTTATCACGTCTGTTGCGATTGCAGTTAAGATTCAAACACTTCCATGATATTAGTTTAAGCTAAATTTAGTTTGATAAGATCAAAGTTAGCCATTCAATGTGCGGCCCTCATTAATATGTCATTCAATGTGCGGCAGTGGTTGAGATAGTGACGTAATTTTTGGCCCAGTAAGCCATTTGAGTTGGACATGGCTGAATTAAACCTCACGTTTTGTACCACTCCGATAGTTTCCCAGACTCCTATGCATTTAAATCCATGTTACCCGCGCGATACACCACACCAAGCGAATAACAAAAATGTAATATAACTTCTAAATGTACTATGCCTAATCTGATTTGGCAACAAACAGCTGAAATTACGCAGGAAGATTTCGAAAGTTTTCACAATTCTAAAATATGCGCCCTAACGACTTTTCCAGGATTTAGGGAAGAGACAATTTTCCGGTTTCCCCCATGTTGCCTTCATGGTACGTTATGACAACACTTTGTGACTTTTCCAGAAACTAGTGTTCATCAAGTTCTTGTTCCTCGTAAACTGTTTCCAGTAAAGGCGTAATAATTTTACTTGGTGGTGAAACAACGAACTCTAGCCCGCTTTCTCATGGTTTTGTGAGAGTGACTTTCGTATGCAGTTGCAAAACGTTTCAGAAATATTTGAGTGATCAAATAAGTGAACCTGCGTATTAGATAAACTTACCTTTTTATTTCTTTGTTGTCTCACCCATGCACAAAACCTGCTGTGTGGCTCGTGTTTTATGCTGAAACCAGATCAGGTCCACTTGTTTGAAAAAATAGTTGTGTTCTGTAATTGGGTCCTGCGCATACGAGGTAAATTCACGGTATGTTTACTTGCCTGTGCATTCGCCATCGTTCTCTCAAAATCTGAGCGTTTATTATGTTGTGTTTACGGGTAAAATGACTTTGTTTGTCGAATAAAGGCATAGAAACAGAAAAAAACGGAGACTTATTTAAATCTTCTCAAAATCCCGCATTACGTGTACTTCTTCAAGAAATCAAAACACAAGAGCCAATGAGTTAATATGATTCGGTACAAATTGTATGCTATTCAGGTTTGAATAAGAATGCGAGAAACTTGTTGGAGATTGGGAAAAAGTTTACTGCACTTCCAAGGATTCGTTCCTCTACGACCACAGCAACCGTAAACAGTTGCTTGCTTTGTGATTTTCCGGTTTAACAAATGTCCCCTACAGAGTTAGAAAACATTTATTCGCTTGAAAAACTGTCGCAACAGTGATGAAAGCGTCGGACCGCGAACACGAGATTTATAGCCAATGAAACATGTGATCACCACAATGACCGTATAGACCGAAAGCATATCATTGTCAGGCAGCAACTTCAGGGATGTGTTGTAGGAAACAGCTCGCCCGATTCCTGCTAGGAGCTTCCAATAAACGGACTTTGTGTGTTACTGATATCTGGTCAGCAAACTTTAATAAGACATATTATAGCTGGATATAACCATTTGGGCTGAAAACCATTTACCAAAACCAGTTCAACTCCTTTTCAACATTGCTTGGAGAGAAGACCCAAGGGATCGTGTATTGGAGACATGACCCAAAACTGTCGCAAGTTTTGTTGCTTTTCTTTGTTACACAACTTGATAGTGTGCATACCATATTTTTGTGATGGAAAACCGGGACGTTTTAGAACAACGAGTCTTAAAGTAACAAATGGATTTTGCAGAAGGACGTGCAAACAAGTACCGGTACGAAATAAGTCCTTCCAATAACCTAACTGCGAAAAGAACACATCCTCCTACTAGCCTACTATTATTGAACTAGCCAATGTCAGGGTTGCCGACCTGTTTTCACCAAAATAGCCAGATAGCAGTCTTAAGACATAAACACATAAAACCTGCATAACCAAACACAAAATAGATATTAAACCTTGTCAGAAGCAACGATATAATAAAATTTTCTTTCCCCGTAATTACACTGTCGTACATTTGTTTCTTACTAAATACATTTAACATATTTAGGGCAACAGTAACATCTTTTCAATATTTGTTGCACCCTGCATGGTCACAGACTCGTCAAAAGAGATTGGTATTACAGTAATAATAATTTATTTCAGACACGTGGTCCATATTGCAATGAATATGCAGCTCAGACAATGTTTTGCCAGAGCCAAGCCTTTCCGATTGAAAAAAGACAGATTTTGTCTGGCCTTTTTCAGCCATAATTTCAAAATCTGGCCTCAAAAAAGCCAAATTGGCAACCCTCGCCAATGCGCTAAAATCAACCTACTACTGGACCAGTTACTCGCTACAATGACGTAACAATTACCTTTATATTTATAACACAACGTAACAAGAAAAAACAAGATCACGCATCACTCTTCTGTAAGTTGGCTAAACCAGTGTGGTCCAACTACAGGCCCGCGGCCGCATGTGGCCCGCCACAGCGTTTGCAGTGGCCCTCGGAAGCATTCAGGAAAAATCTTTAAATCTGAAATTTGTTGAAAATCGTGTGAAGCTACAATTGTCTCACTGAATTGCTTGCGCTGCATTTGCACAAGAACAATGAATAATACCTTTTTTGTGTACCGTTTTTGTTTTATTTATTTTACCATCAAATTATAAGATACAGCCCACCGCTGGGGCACCTCACTGGATCACCTCAGCCCCTGCGTTTGTTGTCTTGGAGAGTGGAACTGGTCGAATGAACTCAGTACCCGCCAAATAAATCTATCTATCCACTGAACGCGGTCTTATCAAAGTGGCCCCCGAGCCAAATTAATCGCCCATATTAATGACAGGTAATTTTAATTAGAACAAGCATAACATCTTTTAATAAAAATGCAGAAAAAGGTGTAAGAGACTGTAGAGAACTTCTAGAGATTGTTCAGCAAAGATATATTTCCCGAACTGAAAGATGTCCCACTAAAAACTGCACTCGAGGTTTTGAAACACATACGTGTGTGTGAGTACCTACATTTTCTACGACGAAGTAAGTCAAATTTAAAAACAAAAAACGGATGCCAGGCGATAAACACTGGTCGACAGTCTCCAACTTGCTACCACTAACAGTGGTATTGATGGAGGAATAACGATAGTGTTAGAGACGCTCAGAACAATGGTACAGTATCCAACTGATAGAGATCTGTAATGAATTGCTATTGTGGAATAATTTCAATGATCCACTCACTTATCTTCCCTTTCTTAGTTTTAAATTTTGTGAATCTGTTGTTCCATACAGTATATCGTTTTACTGGAAGTGGACCGCAAGTTGTCACGTTTTTGTAAAATGGCCCGTGCGTCAGAAGTAGTTGGACCACGCTGGGCTAAACAGACTAATCACAGACTGCTAAAATTCGTGTAGGGCTATGCTGGTGGACTGGACTTTTTGGTTGACTGACCGCGACGCCGGGACAAAGCCTTTAAACCAGGACTTTCCCGGCTAAAACGGGACGTTTGGGAAGCCTACCTAACAGTAGCCAAATAGGTTTAAGTCAGGGTTGGGAAACCTATCCGCTATCACGGACCGCATGAATTGTGGTATATTGCTGGCGAGTCGCCCAAAATAATTTATCTTAAAATTCTACATTTATCGTCCCATCGAAAACGAAAACAAGGAGAGAAAACTACGAGAAGGGGCGATAGAGACTTCCATGACTTGCTGTCCAAATATTATCATGGAGTTCCGTTTGGCAAAATAGTAAATCACAGCAGTGACCACACATCAAGCGAATCAGTCACAAATGGAGCTTCGTTTGACGCGATGTTGTAGTCTAACTTGGGTAACGAAAATTCTGATGCCGACGGTATTAAATGTTCACGCGGAATGCATTTGTCCGCGTACCGCAGGTTCCCACCCACCCCAGGTTTAAACCATGCTCATCTGTGTCAGGCTTGATAAACAATAGAAGCAGACAATGAGCAAAAGATTGGACATCAAACCACCAAGTTTCTTTATTTTGTGTTAATGTTTCAAGCTTGTTGAAATCCCTTTGTGTCTCTTACCTAACATCACGAAAACACAAAAAGCTCCTTCATGTATTCACCACTGACGTTTTCTAGCAAACAAAATGTGGTTATAGGGGAATTTTAAATACGCCCGCTGCATGACGTTGTCTTCCGGTTGGATTTATCCACGCTGCGGACATCAGTGAAGTATATTTGTTTGCGTTTACTATTATTAGAAGGGACACCTATAGTTCCGGGAGTGATGCTGATGATCGGATAAACTGAATGTGATCGAGACTGGATTTACCCATACGTGGGATATGTCATCTTGGTTTGCAATATGCACAACATCCGCTAAGTGGGGGAATTTTCTCAGACCTAGTTGCAGAAAGTCAAAATGTGCGATTCCTTTTGCCTGCATAATACATCGAGTGTGCGGTGTTTGAGTGCACTACTGATTAACTGAATAAAGTGAAATGATAGAGGTATTTCACTTCTACGAACACCTGCACTGTAAAAAATGTACGTATTTCTTTATAATTTAAGGCAGAGAAACGTTTTGACCCAAGGGCCGAATTCGCGACTGCCTGGGCACTGGAGGGCAGATACAGTGCGATTAATGTACGTGACAGGCAGCACCTAATACTGTTGCACTTAATGGCGCACGCAGAAAATTTTCCTAGGGGTTTTCATTGAGTGGCACATAGTGGTCATTTGTATTTGGAGTTCGCTGTTAGTGACGCCACAATTTGACGTCATTTTCATGTTTCCAAATCAACGTTTTCACGAAGTTCGTTGACACAGTATGCATATTTTTCTACACGCACTCTCCTTATTTCATGTCATTGCACTGAATATGAATTATCAGCGCTCCGAGCTAGGATATCAGAGGAAAAGACACTCAACGCTTTGATACAGCAGTTCATACTTGCAAAATTATCAGGCTGTGGTTTAAAACAGGGATGTAAAACACACTCATAACTACGTCAGAGCAATTTACAACTGCAAAATGAGGCTGCGCTAATGTCTCGTCGAATACGATCAGTCGAGCATAGAAGGTGCGCGGCTGGACTGGCTGGCGCACATCCCGGTCTGCAAGATCGAATCCTGCTAAACTATACGCAAGAATTGAGAATGCACATATAGTACGCAAGAAAACTTTCGTTTTTTTGTATAGAAGTCCAGCAAGCTTTTTGTTTTCCTTATTCCTTGCTGAAACATTATCCAATGCCTAAATGCTTCTATGTTAAGAACTACTGTTTTGAGCTCGTGCAACAGTTCTATCGTGCTACAGAAATAGGTACAATGTAGGCAACGCGGTCGTGGTCAGCGCATGCGCTGATCAGCCATAGCAGACAAAATAAAGACAATCGTTTTGGATAAACTGAACTATCGCGGAACACAATCTTAAACATACATAGTGGACGAAAGGTCTACAAAAAATGGGGAGATGGTTTCTGGATGCAGAAGACAACCCAGATTCCCACCAAAACCTAGTTATTACTTTTTGGCCCATTTACAATGTTCCTTGAAAATTGTACACAAATTCATTCCGTGGCATTTGCATTAAGGCGTCAAATTAACAAGCAAAAAGTATGCAAATACAATTAATCTCCTTTGTGCAGGTGATAGAGTTTTTGTAACATATCAAACTTAAGGGGTGATTAACCCCGACCCTACCCCCCTTGTTTACGCCCTTGGGACGTAAGGTCTGCAAAAAGCGGTGAGGTTGTTTCTGGATGCAGACGATCACCCAGATTCCCACCAAAACCTAATTATTNCTTGTTGGCCCATTTACAAAGTTACTTGAAATTTGCATGCAACATCATTCCTTAGTACTTGCACTAAGTCGATAAATTAACAAGCAAAAAGTGTGCGAAAATAATCTCCTTTCCACAGTAATAAAGTATTGGTAAAATATCAAGCTCAAGGGGGGGTTAACCCCAACCCCCCTTGCGTACGCCCTTGGTTACACTGCTGTCCACAGTCGGAAATGTGGTGCTTGAAAAAAATGTGTAAGGTATTGGCGGGCCGGATTTAAAGTGGTTGGCGGGTCGGATGCGGCCCGGGGACCGTAGTTTGGCCACCCCTGATTTAAGGTATCACGAAGGCTTATCTAATATTGCAGTAGTGACGATAACGAGCACCTTTAGTCATTCTGAGCAAAGCGTGAGTGTTCCGGTTTATGCAAAACAAGATGTCTAGGACCATGCAAAAATATCAATTTTTTCTGTTATTTGAAAGCCCCAGGCATTGTCAGGGACACCCCAGAAAGAGGTTAACCCAGTTCGTGTTTTTTGACTATGGTGAATAAACGTGAAACAAACATTCCAACAAGAATTGAAAAGATCTCTGCATACCTATGGGAACTTTCTATGTTTATGTATTTATTATTTCCAGATTTTCGAAGCACACGTATTCCCAAAATTCTGTGTCTGCCAGAGTACATTTTATAAATTTTTAAATCGTCGTATGTACAGCCATTGTATTGACTGTCGGTTTGTTGACAATTAAAAGCTCTAGTTTTGTTTAAGCTGTTGAGGAATCAGCCTGATCTCTGCTTTCTTCTTTTTGCGATGTTTGAAACTTGAACATATCTATATTCAAGTAACTAGTCCCCACAAAGGTGACACAAGCGAATCAATCGAGCAGTTTATTTAAGGAAATCGATTTCACGTGACACTGCGCATCCTCAGTTCTAAAATCTGCAAGTAATGCTTACGGGTGAAACTTTGAAAGGCTGAAGCAAGAGAAAGCAAACAAACTGCACACTAAAAGATGTTCTTAGGCTCTGGATGCCAACCTCTTGTGTGAGTATTATTTATTTGGAACTACGCAAAATTTTTATGTTTTATTACCTACACGACCATCCTTACTGCAAGCAGACGAGTCATTAATTTGTCAGAGATGTTTTATATCGGACTATCCGTGAAAAACGGAGCGACGCATATACAGTTTTAAGACACAACAAGATTGAAGTGAAAATAAACTTACCTTATCAACATGGCACTAAGCAAATTTTGAAGGATTACAAACTTGGAAACGAAAAAGAAAATCCCAGGTCCTTTGTATACAGGGGCAGATCCAGGGGGAGCGATCGCCCACCCGCTCTAAAACCTGCGAAAGTAACGTTTAGTCACCATGATTTTGTACAATTCGGAAAGCAGCATTCCCGATAAGGCCATTTTGCCGTCCACTAGTTTTTTACAGCAGTGTTGTAAAGTATACTTCATCTCGGTTGCAGTAGTGAGCCCCTAATGAGAAGACTTGACTACCAACTATTACTGAAATCACCCCTTCCCCCTAAGGTTACTGGCCGGATCCGACCCTGTTTGTATATCGGAACCTTTGAAAAATAGTGAGAATGTCCGGACTCCCGATGCTCTTGTCGCGCAGCCCGTTTGACAGCACACAATGTAAAAGATTTCTGAGTACCTCTCAATATTATGTCGGTAAAGATCCAAATAGAAACTTGATCGCAATTCATTAAATTTTCCAGAATCTATGACCACTGCTGCAGAGATAACACCAACAGACTTGGAACAAAACTCGTTAGAGTTCTAGAGTTGTATGTAAAAGCGAGTAGCATATTTTATTTTCAGTTGCCAAATTCAATTGCCCGTGGCATTCAAACCTACAACGTCTGCCGAGGTCAATAAATTTTTGAAAATGAGATGAGAGAAACCAAAACAGACGCCAATATGTTTACAACCACAAAGCAACTTTCTTTCTGCGTACACACGGCGTTCCGTTAAATCAACGTTGACGTTAGTGTGATGGGTAAGCACAGCACAGATCAGAGAAAAGCGAGACCACGACAACAAAGCCACACAAGCGTAGTTATCTTGTTGTCATGAAACTGATTACGTTACCCTTGAAAATTGTCGAATAAAGGGAGAAGCATTTTCTTTTGCAATGAACTAGTACGACTACGAGCAGCTTGACATTTACTGGCTGTTGACAAGGTTTGTTGTTATTTTTTGTGTGTGACAGTCCCTGCTTTTCATATATTCCCTGCTTTTCACCATAAAAACAAGCTCAACTATAGGACTATTAGTGTCACTTCCACCATCACTTCTTGGATTGTCTTCATCTGCGTCATATCGCGCAGCCAACCAAAACTTGTGGATTTGTTTGTTAAAAGAGGACCGTAGGTTGCAGTGGTGATTGAATGATGAAGTTTTGCTCTGTGACAATGCACACACAAAGTTACCTTTGCTCACCCGTCTCGCCGTCCAGACTGCGTGGCCCCGTGGGAAACGCTCTCAAAACGTCTTGCTCAAGTGAAATCGCCGCAACTTGTTTATGAGGAGTCTGACCACTCACGGTTTGTACAGCCATCACTACAAACAAGGCACGCTACAGGATGGGCAATTTCAGTCTATGCCCAACATGTTGCAGGATCAGACGTTAAGTTAGACAGGGGCAGCTAGACCCTTCTCACCGAAATATTAAGAACTTCGCTCGAACGTGGACAAATTTCCAGGTGCTGTCAAATTCGGTGTTGTCTGCACAACTTCTGTTATTTATGCTTTACTGTTGTTCCTTCTGCTTTCGTATTTAGCCACAATTTGTTCAGTTTATGGAGTAAATGCGCTACAATTACTTTAAAACTTTAGGCGTCATCAGTACCAAAAATACATATTCACTCGTGGGGGGTCCGTCAAGTACAGAATTGCTTTTATCGGTCAAATGTTCTCCACTTAAATGTTTGTTTGTTTTGACCATATGATTGCAGTTACATGACGATGCTTTATTCCAACGCGTTTTACCTTTATGTTGCAAATAAGTGAGTTGGGACGCAATAAAGCACAAAGCTTTATCCTTGAATGGAAAATATAAAATAATATAAAGTTATATGATGTTGTGTAGTTTCGGCAAGTGTTTTTTCAATGAAAACGGGTCCAAATCAGACTGTAGTTTTAAGTAAAGGCAGTTAATTTGCAAACTTTCCTGTATTTCGCAAAACACATCGCGTGAACATTGAAATCATTTCATTATTAAATTTGATTGACATCTTTAGCATGCTTAGCAGGAGTTGCAAAACAATTTTGTAGAGCAAAAGCGATTTATGAGTGTAGTTGACACTTGCTCGAGAAAAGTTCTGCCACCAAAAGCAGTTGCCTTAATTTTACTACAAAAAGCTTGTGCAGTGGGAAAAATTCATTGTTGCATGTGGTATTGTTCCCATAGTCTCACCGCTGTGAGACGTACCTCGAAAAACATAACCAGCCACATGATAAAATAGAGCGCAGCTCAGCCCTGGAGGTACAATGTATATTTAGCAAGAAAAGTGCTACCTCCGCACTACACGGGCTGAAGCTCAACAAAGCATTGGTCAGGAAGCATTATCGTAAGAAACACAATACGTGCTGCAACAGCATTTTGGCTTGCTTGGTCAATCGTTATAGCTGCGGTAACAACTACGATGAAAGATACATTTGTGTAGAATATTAGTATCGCACGTGTGTAGCTCAATCATGTGCGCAAGCTTACTTCCATTTGGCAATATTGAAAAAAGATGAGAAACGGACGTCATTTCTCGCTTGCAATTAACATGTTTTTATAAACACTGAAGGTTTTCAAAGTTACAGAACCAGTGAAAAACTCCTTGAAGAGATGACTGCTCTGAGAACCACACGAAAACCTACGATTACGAGACGTTTTCAGTTCTTTGCAACCGGAAAGAGCAAGCAGGGCATGTATTCTTCCTGCAGAAATAGTACAAAATTTGAAGATTTTGGGTAAAGATAATCTCGTTTTGGTAAATTTTGACAACTCCCACATTATTCGATAACCGGCACCGATCCTGGAGCTTAAAGTTGTACTTGACGTCATGCTGACCTGATTGGTTAACTTCAGGAAGAAGTTATCATATCTTTGCGCAATTTTCGGATCATTATAGAAAAGAATAACCCACCACTTCATAAAAAGCAATTTCAACACTCATTGGGCCTACTTGCATGATTTGTCTTGGTGGTTTGAACAGAATAAAAATCCAACTGAAGGGAAAAGTTTCTCGCAAATGCAAAACATCCTTCGCAGACATGAGGTTAGATATGTGCAATATATGTGCTGCACACCGTACTCAGGGGCCGAAGCACGACTGCTGCGTATATGTCGTGCCCACTCGCTGTTTCAAGACCTGGAATATTTGGTTATTTATACGTTCTACAGGAATTAAATTGAAAAAACTGTTTATTGCACGTTCTGATTACGAAAGCATCATCTTTGGAGATTATATTTCAGTAATCACAAAACTTAAGTCGCCCAAGCACTTGAAGGTTCGGAAGATAAACACCCATTATACTTTAAAATGTTTCACTTTCCTTCTCTGCAGTGTGTAGAGGGTTTCACTAATGTGAATTTTTGTCTCTCTCACAGCGGTGTACTCGCGCTCAAAAAAAATTTGAGAAAGGGGATTTAAAAACTTAAATAAAATCAGTAGGATCCCAAGCAATTAAACATTAACAAAAATTACTTTTTCTCTGGTCTCGCATACTTGTTTTTACCACATACAACAGTGTTCAATGCAAAAACAAATTTTGTGCAAGCTAACGAGTTTGAAAGGCGATTATATTTCACATAACCGCTTTCAAGCTCCTTACGTCCAAACGTAATCAGAAATGTTTGATAGCTCCTATTGAAAGGATATTAAACAAAGTTAAAACAATATATATTTGCCTTTCTAACATATTGCACCTCGTTACAGTTAAGACACGGAAACGCGAGTCAAAAAACAAGCTACTCACAGCTACAGTCTGCTATACTTTATTTTCCATCTTGAATTGTTTCGTTTTCTGTTAACGTGTGAAAGATTTATCTAAAAAACAATAATATGCGCTTGTTTCTGCTTTTTTTCATATTTTAGATTTTTCCTACAGCAGTCATATTATTTTGTTTTGCGCTAACTTCTAACTCCAAAAAATGTCTGTGATTTTTTGTTGAAGCATCTTCTAAAGCCTACAAACAATTTTTTTTCTTGATGTAAATAATTAATGTCAAGCTCAAAAAGATACTGCAAAAAGAGACCAAAGCGGATGTATGTCACTTAAACGTTGTAACATTTACTTATGGCCCCAGTCACTCTGAGTGTGCTCAGTCTCAGACTGAAGGGAATCCTTTGTGTAAAGTTTGCATTGTGGAAGATTCAGCAGTTCAGGGATTCAGCTCTGCTCAAGTTCAGACAAGCTTTTCATTATCAGCAAGCAAATAGGGATTCATTCAGCAAAATTTTGTGGAAATCTGATTTTATCAAAAATTGGAGTATAGGCGCGATTAGTTTTATAACCAGCATACTTGAAAGCACCTTTCACTTGATTACAGAAATAATGCATACTTGCTTAAAATTCTTCTTTGATGATCCTAAATATTTTGGGGTAATGCGTATCTCACAGTTCAACTTCAGTATTGTTTGATGTAAACAGACTCACAAATACCTTTACAAATAATTTCAAAATCTTGGTTAAAAAAATAAAAAAGAAATTTTACCATGTTTGCAGGAAAAAGATCGGTCCAAAATGTATGGAAATTATTCTAAGTTACAATACCTTTTCAAACGAGGTTGTGAAACCTCTTAACGCACAAATGACCGAATAGCATATAAAATTGACGGAAATGGATAATTCGTTTGAAATGAAAGAGTTGCACTTCAGAATTTGGACACGGCTGACAAAACCGCAATGCTGATGGTGACAGACCTAAAAAAAACTTTTCTTTTAAACAAGCGTAGCTAAAATTAGAGAGACAAGATAATTGTTGGCTATTCTGGAACAGTATAATCGAAAGCAATTAGCTTGTTCTGACTATGGAGCAGGATCCTTCGCCACTCGGCGAAACCACCGAGTCTTACATAAGCGATCACGAAAGTTTGTTTCTCTCGCGCATTTCGTATGAAACTCGGCCAAATGCAGTACTCTTCATTTTCAAGATTTGTGCAATTATCTTCTGCTGGAAATCCTACTGTTGGCATTTTTAATTCCAACTACTTGTGCAACACGTCAAAACTACATTGAACGTTTTAAATTCACAAAGTTATGGTCAAGTTGATCGTCAAATGTGTGTTATATCACTCAAAATATTTGGCCCAAATGCAAAACCTCTTAGTTTTTTAAAGATTTGTGAGAAAATACATTTCACGAAAATAGGCAATTAGATTTTTATTGAGTTTAAATAATGACATGAGAGCAACCAGTGGATGATTGATATTTACATTCAGTTTAGTGCTTTTTTACTTGGATGCTATAAGCTCAGCTGTACCAAAGCAAATGAACTGCGCCGCACTAAGTTCAAAGCTGTAGAAACCCAGGAGGCTAGGAAATTGTAAGAGCTAGAAAACTGTGTGGCTGCAAACCATAACACACACAAAAAAACATGTAAGTTTTTGTGTGTGTTCTGGTAAGTTGGTATGTAAGTTGGTAACAAATGGAAAATTAACTCATGTTTAATGCCTGTTTGTTGCCGCCAGAACAAAAATTGTTTTCCTAAATTTATGAGCATTGCTATTTAGTCGATCACTGCAGACTTCTCTGTTAACCAAACGCTTGCGAAGTGCTTCCCTTTGTTGGTACTAAAAAAAGCTGGTTGTTTCCTAAGTGCAAGGCACGATGTCCACATTTAGCAAAGAAACTTGCTTCGCTTCACAGCAAGTTTGTGATAAACTTCCATTTACGGTACCTACTGGATGTTCGCTGTGAATAAGCTCGTTGATTAGAGAAGAAAAAACAGCGCTTACAAATAACGGACAGAAGATGGTTGCTTTGATAACACATTAGCAAAGTCACTCGCTGAATCAGTCATCTGCACGATACCCCAGTCCCACCACAAATGAAGCATTCCCTGCAACATGCCGTAAAAGCAAGCTTCGCAAAAAATCTTCCTTGTTTTTTTCACAGTTGGTTAACATCCCGCTTTGTCAGTCACCTGTCGATTGTGTTACGCCAAGAGGTACAACAGTTTCCTTAAACATTTTCAAAGAGCAGGTTCTTGGAGCTACCTCTCATGTACCGCAAACCAATTTACGCGGTAGGCAACCTTTTTGCGAAATCTCTGAGAAAATCGACAGTCTACTCAGCAGCATATATTGTTCAATAACCTATTATTGCTGTGCAAGTCGACAAAAGCTTGAGTTTGGACAACTCAGAGATTTCCGAGTTGGAATGTACAAGCATTGTACAGCTGCATCATGACAAGAAAAGGATACGAAAGCATACAAGTTTTTTGTCACAAACATATTTTTCAATTCTCTTGAATACGCGTCATTTTGATGCATTTCATCGCTTCATTTTTTCTTTTGCTGTAAGCACCTAGTACTTGCGCATTATGCGAAATTATGATGACCTCAGATCCAAATAAGTATTTCTCACAAATACCGCGTTTTATCTAAATTTTGTGAAAAGTCTTCACTGTCAAGAAAATGCAACAGTCGGTTCTTGTAACTGTTAAGAACTTACTACTGTTTGACTGTAGTATTTCGAACGATGTAACGTGCGTGTGAAAAGCAGCAGGCCAAGTGGGGGTTGCGCAGCTCGACACAGTGAATACGTTTTAAGCAGCTGTGAGGATCATGTATTGCAGTACGTTGGACGCCACATTTCACAACACCAATTTAAGCAACGGAAGAAAAAAAGCAAATGCGTGTGTGATTGTTATACTTCCGAAGCCGACCAAAACAGAATTTGCCAACAAGTCACTCTATCTACAGTATAAAGTTATTAGACAGTTAATATAGGTTATCGATGCAAGTCGGGCGATAGATCCGTTTACTGTTCGAGAATGTGTATTTCCGTCTTTTAAACACGAAAACAATGGAAAGATATGCATATAGCAGCGAGATGCCGAGCCTTCATGGCAAATGATGGAATCACTTTGGGAACAATTAATAAAAAACAACCGTGATTAATGACCTGGCGGATATTTCAGTTTTACTTCAGCCGGAAATGAAACTGAAGACTGAAAAATGTTGCAAAGAATGAAGCAACAGAAGTGCGGCCTCGCGCTTGATGTGATGGCATAAAATTACGATATCCTTGCAAGGAGCAAATCAGCAAATCATGAATGTTGCCCAAATTGAAGACCTGAAGAAGTCATTATGAAGCAAACGCCTGAAATTGAAGTTACGTTTTCAGAAAAAAATATCAGCCGTTTCTTTCTACAACAGCAGCCACTATTTTAAATTTTTAACAGAAACTTGCTAAAAATTTTATTTAGATCACAAAAAAATTGCTGTACTCAACTTTACAGTTTTTTCATATTTAAACGTATCAATTGCTTTTGAATTTATAAGCTGGCGTCGGTCTTTGGCGCGAGTTGCTGTTACGCATGGATAAGCTCACTGCTTGTCTGCTACTTTCTCATCTTTCTGCGGACGCTAACGCAACCGGTCACCTACGTCATGTGCTCTACGTCGCGCGTTCTTCGATCACGCAAAACGCGGTGGTGCTTTGCCTGATCGTGGTGTCGACTGCAAAAGCAAAATGCGGCTTTGGCTTAGTAATGAGAAACTATAGAGGACAAAGTTATAGCTACATGCTACACAAACGTCGTCCGAGACAAGGAGGTGATTTTTTTGTGGAAATTTGCTTTGCTAAAAACATGTTTTTGCCATACCTGCGGCAGATATTTTAACGAAAAACAGTCAAGCACTTTTATCGTCAGTGTTTGTCGTGAAAGCGCTTGTGGACTGTTCTTCGTAAACAACCATCTAGTTCTCGTGTTTTCGGAAGGTCATATCTTGTGAAATAACACACAGAATGTTGATCTTTGAGTTTTTAGGAAAACGCGACAATATTTAGTTGATGCTTTCGCTTCTGGCACATCGTGTAAAATATGTTTGAAAGTGTTGTTTTTAGTGACAGCGTCTAAATAAAAATGTTCCAATTTCGTTGGTGGAAAGCATTTTAATTTTTCAGTGTTACAGTAAAAACGTTAATTCGCAACTGAATTTCTTTTAGTTGGTTTCGCATTTGTATCAATTTTAAACATTCTGTCACCTGAGTTGTAGAGAGTGTTAAAATGTGTTTAAGGTCGCATTCTTTGTGACTAAGAAGGCAGTAACAAAACTTTCCTGGATGATTTGCTGCTGTCTGCTNCAGCTTGCAGTGTTGGCTATTGAAGCTTACTCGAAAGGAAAAGTTGCAACCTCGCAATTAGGACGAAACCTCAAGCTGTCCATTGCGGGCACACTCCCACACAACACATAGTTTCTTATTTAAAATCATAAAACTTATCTTGCTTATCAATTATAAATTTCTTGCTCATCAATTATCAACTTATCAATCGCAAACTTATGTTGCTTGCTATGGATGAAGTCCATATGCGCTAAACGGCCACAACAAATCCACAACTCGATGACCAAGCCGACGCTTTAAATTAAAAGTAAGGTCTATGAATATCAGCGAATTTACAAGTTCGTTCGTTTAATTTTTATGTTAAACTTGTTTGTCTCTTACAAACACCAAATAATGGCTGGGAGATTTCTTGGGATAGGTATGCGATGTAATAAATACTACGGCCAAAGCAAACGATACAACTGACATCTTGCAAACGTTTCGATAACAACTGTTATCATCTATGTACGTAGAAATTCCTTAATGTACAAAATTCATAAAAAAATTTTATTTTCTGCAATTGACTCAAGTAATTTCGCAAGTGCACAATGGGACCGCAAAGCTCGATGAAGTTATGATCCTCAAAACACCTATGCTTGTCAAGAAACATTTTAGACTAGTATAATTAACTGCCGTTTTTCGCAATATTTCAGTAATTAAAGACTTAACCAAAGATGTGTTGGTCATGGGTCTGTATTGTTCTACACAACCAAAGCGGATTAACGGGCAATTTCGTGCGGTTAACTGGATATCGTAATTGGATTTTAATTACACTGTTTCAAAAGTTCCAGAAATTACTTAGTCCGTCTAATTTTAGCTGCACTGCTCGTGTCGCACCAAAAACGTCGTTTAGTTCTTTTCTTCCATGCCACAAAAATTGTTGTTTGTTAGCACCCACTGCTTCAGCCAGAAAACCGCTGGCAATTGAAACATATGTGCATAAGTGAGATTTTATCTTAGGACTACTCGCGTGACAGCTTTGAGACCAGACAAGCGTAATTTGGTAGAATCTCATCTGAAACGTTGTGAACCTCACGATCTGCTGGAAAGTTTTCTCTGCTTCTCTCTCTCTCACTAGATTGGGCGTCAACATCCAGACCTTATAATACATTTGTACGTTTTGACAACACTTCAGTATCGAAAACATTATATCACGTGAACTTTGTTTTTCCAATTTGTCAAGTTGTCTCCAGTGAGCTATCATTTTTTCTGCCCGAGATTTGCCTGCGAGTGGTTTCAAAATCTGAATGTACCGCTTCCAAACCAAGACAAAACTATCCGTGTAACAAACAGTTTCGGTAGGTCAGCAATTCGCTTCTAAAATCCTGGCAACATGAAGTTTTATTTCGCTGGTGCGGCGGTAAAACCAATGGTTGCATTTGAGGAAGAGATTTAAAACAGCACCGACAGCATAGCGATTCCATTAATCATCACAAACCAAAGTTGCTGGAGGCCTGTCCGGCAGCCCTTCGGTACTTTCCGCAGACGCGTCGATCAAGCATCACAAAATCCGGAATGTCCTCCGGCTGTCCCTGTTTGCCTAATTTTATCAATGCGCAGTCTGTACAGGTTGATTTATTCAGTTTGTCGGGTGCAAAGGAGAATGTACTGCCTGGAGTTGACTGGGTTGCGCGTAGCAGGAAGCCAAACCCAATCAGGGTGTGTGGCGAGTCATAACCGAAGACAATAACAATATTCTTCACTTAAAGTAAACTTTCTTTGGTAAATTTATCTTAAAGATTACCGTATTACAAAATGTTAGTTTTGTTGTACTGCGCGTTCGTGACGATTTTGTGGAAGTTTTTGTCATTGTGTTTGGGAGCGTAACTTCCAGGACAATCGCGTGAAAATAGGTGGTTGCTTTTAAGAGATGAATTTGTAGCTCTCAAATTCTGATGCTTCTCCTTTGGCTACAATTTGTTAAAGACATTTCTTGAACTGATTTTTCCCGGCTTTTATCGTAACATAATTTCACCTTTTCAGGACCATACAGTTGGTGATGCAGAAAGCAGTTGGTGCACGTTTGCTAAAGCAACATGTTGTGCAATTATCGCAGCAGGCGGCAGCCGCGATAAAATCTTAATAAAAATTTTATGAGGAAAGTCAAATCCTGTGCGGACTAAATGTTTTGCCGCCTTTTAAGTTTCGCAACTTCTTAAAAGTTCGCCTTGAGGCATAACATGTAACTTTGACAGTTGGATCCCTCTAACCACGAGTAGTAACGAAATGTTGGAGCAACGTTTACCACTTAACAGACGAAGAGAGTACTTGATACCAACTTCTGACGTGAGAGTCACGCGCTTGGAAAACACCTTGTCCAAGCGACCATGGTAGGTTTGGTGTGTCGGCAAGTATCGGCGGTAGCCATGTCTGGTTCTAGGAAACAAAGACATTTCAAAACATGTCTTCTGTTTACGATTCCATTATGCGCTACCTCGGCCATGTCTTTAACAGAATCGCCACAAAATCGTGCAATTTCGATTCATCTGGTGAGAGGATCTGTGCTCGAAGCGTTGACTGCAACCATCAGGAAACCAAAACAAACAAATGCGCTTTTTTAACAAGACAACGCACTGTTGTTTTCTCACTAGGCGTGTATCATCCCTGCTAAGTGATCAATACAATACCGCAGTCCTACCGAAGACATCTAACCAGCTTTATCTGCCGATCACCGTTTGTACTTTCTCGATTACTAGCAACGTTCTTGCGATACAATTACCTCTGGTTAATCAACGAATAAGAACAATGTTTCACAGTAAAATTTGTAAACAGCAGTGAATACCAGCTGAAGGAGACAGATGAGATTGATATCAGGAAAGCAATAAGTTAATGCAGAAGTAGTGTTAGGCAAGCCAACTGGCTGCAAAAACTACGATCATGCAAGGTAATAACGCCCTTTCTATGTTATGGTTTGAATCTTTAAAAGTGAATTGTTTTTTTCAAATACAAACAGCTTTCGCATTTTGATAATTTCGTATGGGAATTTTTTCTAATGTTTTTTGCGAATTCAATAGAGTTTCAATTTCCTTGTTAACTTAGGCTAATGAAAAGAGGTTTCAACGTAACTGCTTAGGTTTCATCTTACAGGTGCCGGCGACAGCAACCTGCATCTAAAAGAAACAAAATTGCTACCGATCACATTCCAGTTACAACCAAAGCGGTCATGGCGGACGAGCATGGTGAGCTTCGTCACCAGAGAAAACTTCACAGTTACGGATTTTTCTCAACGTCTGGTGTAGAAGAACCGAAAAAAATGTCAAAACCCTTGAAGCCTCTGGTATTCGCGGAATGGACCAAAACTGCCGAAACGCCGGGTGTTGCGCAACGTCATTCCCTCCGGTGCAGTTGTTTGCTTCTGGCGCAATCTCTGACTGAGCTCCTAATACACTTCGCAAAGTAGCTTTTCCGAGCGGTTAGTAAAGAGAAAAGTACTGAGTGTAACCTGGGCCGGTTCCATGCCAGACACCTCACAAACAAAGCACTGGCGTTTGCTTGAACACACAGAATCTTGCTCAGAAGCGGCGAGATCGGACTGTTAAAGACGAAAAGTTAAGCTTAAGCTTGGTTGTATCGCTGATCAACCTGGTGGAGCCGCGGTCTTGCGCAATGACAGTAATCTTTCCCGTGTTTCACATAAAAGAAGCGGATGCGCAAAACCAATTATAACTATGTCAACGTATACAAGCGGCCGGATGAAGAATCGCATTGTTTTCAATAACATGGGTAGTGTAAGCTTGGTGCACCTGCTTTTACAGACTGCTTTGTATAAGCCACCTTGGCTTGAACAACAGCGGTTTCGGCGACACTGCTTGTTACACAGCACGGGGCATAAATGCGAATACAACAACACAGACAACAGAATACTCAAAATGCCGTGATACCAGCTGGACCTTCTCCGCACAGTGCTTAATTTAGTTTTTTCATTTCTTTGTTGATGCTACAAATTTTTACCAAACGTTATATGTTTCTCCTTTCGTTTATTACTATGGCTCACTGCGTCAAGTCGGAACTGGAACATCTAGGTACCACATGATCCCTACGTAAAATCGCGCTTTCATCAGAAGCTTGTCGATTGACAAAAACCCCATGCATTTCCGCATGCATATGTCACCAGATTCGTTATAAAATGCAAAGCACATATAAGAGAAAGCAGTGATTTTGAGTTAGTTTGGTAGGTTAACGTTGGTTCAGTGCTCATCAATTACTATTTGATGGCTAACAATTCAGCAAACGCGTTTTGGACAACAGTATTGACTGCATTTGTATGTAAATTTCTTTCCTGAAAGTTTTCATCAGTTCCTGAAACACTAACAGCGTAAAGGAGGCAAGTGTAACGAAATGTCTTGTATTACAGTTCTATGGATTTGCATTAAAACAAAGAAACTGAGTAATATTAGTAAAATTCTAAGCCGGCCTTTCATTTTGTGAATCTGCAGAAGGACATGGGATCATTAGCAACAATTTAACGTGTCAGTTCTCTACCAACTTCCTGACTGTCTTTGTCAACGAAATTGCATATACCCGTCGATAAGGGCAGGGCGTGATTTGACAGACAGGCAGCAAGCCGACAAACATTGCCCAGGAGGCGACTTCAACAGCGCGAGAGCTGTTTTCGAGCTTTTCAGGAAAGTCCCTCGTTATTGTCCAACTCTACCTGACTGCGCTGAAAAGGGAAGCGGGTCATGAGAGGTCGACACCAAAGAACTGTCCCTGTTGACTTCACTCTCTAGGAACGTACAGGTCGATAGGTGTTACAGACCGCGCGGTGACTAAAAAAGGTTTGTTGTAGGTGTATGGCCAATCAATAACTGTTTAGTTATTTTTATAAGGGAAAAATGCTTATTTTAGAAGCAGCAACCTGTAGCAAACACGACGATTTTAACTTAAAAACCGTTTGTGTAAAGAGCAAAAAACCGTGGCACGAAAGTGCCCAAGCACTGACAGGAAAAACAACACAGCAACTTCGTGAATTCATTGGTTAATTTTTCTTTGGCAAAAACAGAATAAAAATATCTGTATAATTTTGTAGAAAACGTTAATAACCCTACGATATTCATTTATAAGAGGCAGAAAGGATCTGCCGTAAACACATTACATTCTCGCTGTACACAGCGTAGAGAGGTAACCTACGCTTGTAAATGTGTGTTCAAAATGCTGTACCATCCCACATAACATAATTTTCTGTGGTCAATACGAAATACGTTTAAACTTACAAACCGGATCGGAACTCGGAATTTTCAATAGGGGTGCTGAATGTCAGGGGATCTTCAGTTATGTGAGCTCAGATAAAAAACACAGCGTTATAACAGCTGAGTATCATGTGTTAAATTACAGCGTTTAGGAACGCACAACAATTTTTGCACATGCGTCGTGTGTTATCTGTTGAGGTTGGATTTTATTTTGTTCAGGAATAGGAATGGAAATTTCAATTATCGTGGAAATACCATCTTATATCAAACAAAAATACGAAGTTAAATTGTAAAACACAAAGATGCACCATACTTTTTTACTGCTTGAGGCAGCCTGTATTTTTTCACAAAAAAAATTAGCCTAAAGCAGTGGTGGTGTAAATTCGCTGCGACTTGGGTTGAAGATTGAGAGTAGCCTTATAAAATCCACCTTGGGCCATTGTTTTGTAGTTTTAGACATGACTACTTTCCACGAAAAAGAATTCCGTAAGCATTCCCGGAGTCATAATTTTCAACATCCCTAGCATTAACTCAAATCAGAAGAAAAGGAGGGACAAAGAACTTTCAAAAATTATCATCTTGAACCAGCTGGATCTAAATCAATGTTCTCAACCTATTTGTCGTGTTGGCGTACGCCTTTCACTTCCCTCAAAATATTTGCCGACCCCACTGTTTTGTCAGTGGCTTTTAGGTTAATCGGAAATGTGGTTTGGGCACTGCCCAGCCAAATGTGGAGTGTTGTGCATGCTGTGCATTGTATCAAATGATCCTACAGCGCAGCATGTCGATTTAAACTTCAAATATTTATCTTTCTTACGCACAAAAATCTTTATATATAGCACAAATTTAACTGTGAATTTTCGTTACTACTGTCTGACACTGAAGTGTAGCTAGTTTTAATTTAGATCAGCTATGACCAACCCAAATGGCTTACTGAGCCAAAAATTATGTCATTATCTTAACCAGGGCCGCACATTGAACGACATATTATTGAGGACCGCACACTGCATGACTTAGTTTTATCTTAGCAAACTGAATTTAGCATAAGCTAATGTACTGAAAGCGTTCGAATCCTAATAGCAATGGTAACAGACGTGCTAAAGTGGCACTGAGGACCACCTGCATCAAAAATGTCAAATTCAAGATTATTAAAATAAGGACAGGTTGTCAGTATGTAGGATACTTTTACTACAGCGAGAACTTAAACTGGGCCGCACAAAATCTTCGCCTGGGCCGCATGCGGCCTGAGGCTCTCGGGTTGGACATAGCTGGTTTAGATCAAAGCTACACTAAACGGCAAGAAAGAAACGACTTAGCATAAATGCGATAAATACCACTTTTACTTTACTGACGAATTCTAAACCTGCGCGTGAATTAAACCGACACTGGATGGAAACAATACCAAGATATACTGAAAGTAGCTTGTGCTGCTACATTAAATCCATGAACAGCTTGAAACTGTAGCTTTGGAAACATAACAATCGTCATGTTAAACTTTGACGTAAGGAAAGGTATTAAGATATTTTCTTAGTTCCCGCCAAACCATTGTTTCAGACACAATATCTGGGCAGTGAAGGTTGAATACTTATATACGGCACAACAAACTTAATACACGACGCATCACAAAAGGTAAAACCTAAAGCTTTCCGCGGACCTCTGGAAAACGTTTTACAGATCCTTGGTTGCGAACAGGGTCTAAATGCTTTGATCTAGAAAAGCGTTGTTATGCATGATAAAGTTATAATTGACAGGCCCCTGCTTCACCCCTTGCAACCACAGGTTGGAACAGCCATTCTAAGGCATAACAACGTAACAAATTGTAATATCGGTGGTAACTTAAAGGGTGACACAAAAAAACGGTCATCACCAAAAATCGAATAACTTCCAAAATTTTGCTTAGATTGACACAAAACTTCAGCTGCATTAGGTCAATCCTGTGTAGCAGACACCTCCAAAGTTTCAAGTCTGTACTACAAAAACTCTTTGTTTCACTGGCGCTCAAAAAATGTGCTCCAAATGAGCTCCCCGGC
>JGI24158J21664_10000260_pt1 | contig 42908 bp, 30 predicted proteins | sample Ectturendosymbi3_FD_21664 | JGI IMG/M metagenome (IMG submission 21664) | reverse complement strand
ACCAGTTCGGTAGTATCTCCACTTCATTCTGACGATATCCCCTGAAGAGTGTCAGACGAAAAGCTTTGGGATGAATCTCCTACTTCACGCCATCTTGAAGTTCTGTACCACCAAACTTCTTTTCAAAAAATCGTTACTTCGAATGGTATGAAAAATTTGTGTATGCAGGTCCAAAATCGGCACAAAACATTTTGATAAACTTAAGTCCGAACCCGGCCCGAACCCAAAAGCCCGGCCCGACTTACAACTCTTAAGCGGCTGTCTTTGAAAAAAATCAACTGTTTGAAAGTAAAGATCACATTAAAAAGGTTAGCACTTAACTTCAGAATTATTGTCTTCGTTAGAAGCACAATAACCGCTAATTTGTGTTTTTAACAGTTTTTTAAAAGCAAAAACACCTACTTGCGCTTGTAACACTTTTGTTTATCGGTTGTAAATGCTTGACGTATTTATTTTCAGGCGAGACCCTGCTGGCATAGAAGGCACCCAGAAATAAAGGCAATCAATGCTTTTTTCCTGTTTCATTTGGGTAAATTGTAACCTCAGTTTTTTGTACGCAAACGTCTTGAATCACTGTAGTTACCTGGAAATCAAAGTAGTTCTTGTACTGACCCATTTTTATTTCCACTTTGAGATAATCTTCCTCCACCAGTGGCCTTCCACTGCAAAAAACAAAATGTCGGTCAGAAATGAATTTTTCAAACTGCACAGTTTCTCTGTCCAAGACTCGTATCTAACATGAAAACAGACAGTGAGTGATCAAAATCATCAATGTTGAATTGTTTTTGTTATCTGTGACTTATTGCAGAATGTAACGAAAGTGTTGCAAGCAATTCAAGTTGTGTGTTAACACCAAGTGTCTGTGAGGGTTGCATTACGCCTTTGAATGCTTCTAAACACAAATGGTAAGAGATAGCGGCAAAAACGGAATCAATCACTCACTCCGCATTAGCGAAGGAATACTGCAGAACTCCGATGTTCGCAGAACCTTGTAAGTCAAAAATACGAGTAAGAGCCTTTATCCAATCCTTTATTCGTTGAAACTCAGTGCCTTGTATTGTTCCGGACCCATCTATGACCAGCATCATGTCCAAGGGCTCATTGCCACATACTGCAAAATGACACGATGGTCAATCTATAGTTAAAAATTTTCCTCAGGGCAAGTTCAATATAACCAGGACCAAGTCCTACAAAAATTTATTATCTTTCCTTATTTTTGATGTTACCAAAAAACAAATTTTTGTTTTTTCAGATGATGCTTGATCTTTTCCTCCCGTGAAGATAAAGTTTATTTTAAATTTTAGTGAGGGTGTTTTTGCAAAAACTGTTGTTTTTGACGTTATAAGAAAGCAAGCCCTTTGAAAAAAACAACAGCCAAACCGATAGACGCTAAGCATGTTCTCCAAACTTTTCGGTATTACCTGCTGCCATCAACGGTGAAATAAGTGACGAGTAGTTGGCAGAAAATTCCTGTACCCTTTCTGAAACTAAGTCACGTGACTCGGTCGGAATGGCTCCGGATGGAGCTGCATGGTGACGTCACAGCTTATGAGAAAACTTGCGTTACAAATTGAAAATGCAGAGACACCAATTAGACGCTGATTTTATGGGCAGCTTTGCGCTCTGTTATGAAGATGCAAGCATCTGTATTCGGGGCCAATCGTCTCTACTGGTTATGAAAATCGGCTTGTGATCTGAGCTACTTTACAATGTCATGCAGATTGATGAGCTTGGTCAAGTGCGATACTGCTGTGTAAGAGTTTCGCGCTGCTTTTGTGCGAAGTGCCAGGCCTGCTTTCATATACTACAGGATATGCAACGCGTGTAAAAGATGGCGATACCCCTGCCACAAGCAAGCACAAATGAACACCACTGAGTCCACGACCATGACACACCGACGGGAGTATACATAAGCGAGTGGAATGAAACTTAACCTGATCACTGTGCACTGCCATTGGTTAAAACCTCAAGAAATTTAAGGAGGTCAATCGTCTTGAACAGTCAAAACTCTGGTTTGCCTTTCACAGGTAAGTTCAATTTCGTTATACTCGTTTTCCTACTGCTCTCGGAGGGTGAAGGGTGGTCTTCGGTGCCCATCTCCGCTTGCTTACGCCGTGGGCCACGTGGCTACTTTCGCAGTGAATGTTGCACTGGTGGCGAATCAATGGCAGAACCGCGTGTGTACCGTTCGTTATATATAGAGTGACTATTCTTTAATAGAGTGACTATTCTTCGACGATTTGAGAACATGACTAAAAGGCTACAGACCATGTACCGTTCGTAACCGCGTGTGTACCATTCGTTATACCCACCAACGCCGTTATACCCACCAACGGAAATTCACTATTGTGACAAACCCTAAGAAGAGCAAGTATCAGAGTACATGCAGGGTCTTTGGGTAATCAATAGTTTGGCGATGCGAAGTTTTGTGAAAACAAAATTTAATAGAGTGACTATTCTTCGACGATTTGAGAACATGACTAAAAGGCTACAGACCAAAATTTACAGTTCTAAAACAATGCATGTCGTCGAATTGGCCGGTAGTTTTATTGGCTTTTCGCTGAACCTTCATCTCGACAAATGATGGCTTAATTCAAATTAGCAGACAACAGTGTCGACCGTCGACCATTTTACTTAAAACTATCAGAATTTTTTTCGTTTTGGAGCAAGTTTACAGATCTACCCAGTGGTGCGCAGTGCTGCCGGTGCTCCGCTCCGCCACCTCTAAATTTGAATGATGGGTCGTTGCCTACAAAATAAGCGAAAAAGTCCAGCAGAGCTCCGGCACATTTGAAATTGCTACTACACGCCTGGTCTACCAAGTACAAGGTTATATTTTGCAAACGTTTCATACGTTCATAAGATATACTTTGACATCGCTAGAAGGCAGTGTCTTGAAACACAGCAGATGCGCATCGGAATTTGTATCTGTCACCTGTTGCAACTGCTGCAGTTATAGATACGTCGAGAAAATAGGCATTTACCTGTTGTAAGTTTCGTTATCGGCGACCAGTGTCCGCCAAAAGTACTTGAGGTGAAGCAGGATCCCGTTACTAGATACATCGAAGCGCAATTGAGCGCCCGAAGGGGAGCACAGACCTTGAAACAAGAAAATGTTTACTTCGAATTAACGTTTTGCCAACATTTCAGGACTAGTCGCTCTTGCACTTCCGTTCTTGTACAAACAACCACATTAACGTTATGGAGTGCTTGTCGTGGTCCATTTTAATGCCAAAAGTTTTGCTTCAAAACCAGCAATATCGAACAATTTTGGATCATGCATTTTTGTTTTGTGTTCTGCAGTATTTCAATTGGCTCACAGATGTTTAAAAGTAACCTGAAACATGCAGATTTATAAAAACACTTCCAACTGTGACCTGTTATGGCCGACTTTAAAGACATATTTACTGTGTTTACAGAGAACTGAGTAATAGTGGCTTTTCGACTGGGGAGAAAACGTGGCCAACATCGGCTGCAAACTCACAACTAACTGCGTGTCGGCCACAATCCATTGTGGCTTTGAGAATTCTGGATAACCTCGGGCCACGAAAAGCCACAATTTGGATCATTTAGCACGAAAGAAGCCGCAATCGAAACAAAACCGCATTTTAGCCACAACGAAATGCGCAATGTGGACACAGGAACTACTGTGACACGGTGTTTTCCATAAATCGTTTATTGCCACAAGTCACAGCATTCTTGGCATCAAGAATAAACCAGGCAAAGCAAAGTACCAGAACACCTAGAAAACCCATTTACATATAAGAATGCAAAAGGTTGATGAAATTAAATATAATGTTTAATTACATAAAATAGTATGGCACTTAAGTTTCTTCTGGTCCCCTGCACGAACGCTCATTGGCCCCAGCGTTAAAACCATCTTGCAGTGCTTATGACAAGAAGTCTTATAAACGCAGTGCTTGGTGGATTCCTTAATCCTTATAAAATCCTGGATTTTAAATATGCTTAACCAAATAATCACCAGCAATGCTCAAACAAGGAGCCAGACAAAGCACTCTTTGATAATGCATTTTGTGGTAACCTAACTAGCCGTAACCGTTTCTATGGCAAAATAACTCATCACAGCAACTGTTTCCGGTTTGAAACCACATCAAGCAACATACACATGGACATTGAAAACCCAACCAAATCAATAAATAACTAATAGCTGTTTCGACGTTTCAAAGTTTTTGCATGAGTAAGACAGTTGTTCTCAACAAAATAAAATATTCCCACAATTTGAAGAAATCGCAAAATCAATCTAAAGGGATCATGTCACGTCGTTTATGTTGGAAACTATTGCCGTACTTAATGACTGGAAAAACTTTTACTAACTCAGAATGAAAAATCTATCTGCCGCAAACATCACGAAGCTCCCAAAAGACGCTTCGCAATGACCACTGCATATCTGACATTGGCCAGGTAAAATGCTGGAAGCTGTTTTTGAATTGTTGGGTTAGCTTAGTGGTAGTGTAATCAATTGCATGTTCTAAAGTGTATACTGTAACAGTTTACTCTGTAGAAACTTACCGTGACGTTGTCGGAGCCAAGTACGCTCGCTGCAGCAAGGCCCATAGACTCTTTTTCGGTGATGTGCTGCTTCTCGAAGCGCGGCGGTCGAACAGAGAGGCATTCAGCGTTGTTGGCGGAAGTCAACTCACATGAAAAAACGTCGCCGTAGGCTTGTGAAGACGAATCAGTTTTGGATTGATTAGCCAACAAGCGCGCTTTTGGGGCTCCCACAAGTAGTCTGAATAGAGTGTAGCTATTCATTACGATCACCATGAAGCCGACCCCAGTGAACTTCGCACCCACTGCAGGAAACAGTTAGCTCCTGCTTGCTTTTTGCGTTGGCCGTTTGGTTTTAAGTTTATCGTTTTCTTGCACCTTTAAAATTGAAAGTGACTTTCTAAGGTTCTCAAGAGCGAAACGCATATATTCATTTGTGTATATTACTGGACAGTGGCGGATACAGGCCAGGTATTTAGAGGGGATAGTCAAATAGAGGAGGCGCCAAGAAACTCTTTACCTAAAATGCTGTAGATTCTCTGGTGCTGAAAATTGATGAATATCACGCAAATCAGTTACTTTTCAACACCAAGATGACTTTTTTGTTGGTCAAACTATGTGATTTTTCAGGTAATTCCCGCAGTTTGAAAGTTCCTTATATGGTAAATTCACGTTCTTGAAGAGGGTACAAAATAATGGGCCAACAATTTTCACATGCTGTAGGTAGAGCCACAGAACATTATTTGGTGTCCCAACAATTTCTTGCGTCTACACAATTTTGATTAAAATGTTACAGTTTCTGCGCGAATGAGGGAAGTGCCGGCTTTTTGCAGTAATCGTGGTACCAGATAGCTCATCAGTTTTTGCAGGGAATTTTTTAACCATGAACAGTTTTAACCATGCACCTCAGCCAGCACGACACAATTTGTCAGTCAAAATTTTACACTAGAAGATATTTTTCTACTCTTGTTTACGCGTGTTAAGCGGAAATGAACTAATCAAAAAGTTTCGGTGGTGAGTTTCACGCGTGAAATTTGTCTTGTCTTGGCCGGCATAGGCTGCTTTGGATTGGGTTTACAATTGCAACAACAGGGGAAAAACCATGCGGTCTACAGTCGCTGTTGTTCTAGCATTTTGCTCGCTGCATTATGGTTCGATTCTATGTGATTACTTTAAAATCAGGGACTTGATTCCAATAAGAAACTTATCCACTCACGTTTATGTTGCAAAACCACGATACAGACCTTCTGCGGACTCAAGCACTGCAATAGCAACACAAATGAAACTTGTTTTTTAGAATCTACGAGTGTTCATATTACATTCCTATTTTCACTACAGTGCAACAAAAACCGGCCAGTATATTACAAACACGCGGCATATCTAGGACCGTGCTAGCGAAGAAAGGGACTGCGTTAGTGATACCTGAGCAAGACTGGGCAGTTCTCACGCTGACCCAACGTCTGCTTTGTGCAAACTATGGCGTCAGCCAGCACGACACAATACTTAATTTGTAAATAGCCATTTGTTGAACACATGAAGCGTAAGTTTTCTATTATTAGATGGACCGCTCATCGGAACAGTTCGCAAAATCCATAGACGGAGACGGGTGTTTCTAACGAACATTACTTCATGAAACACCCAATTCTAATATCCTGCCACTCATATCAGACTTCTGCAAGTAGAGCGTCCGAGAGAAATTTTTCCAGGAGGTGAAAAGACCGACACCGGGTTTCCTATCTTCTGGTGTCCGGTCAAAAGGCTATCGATAGAATGGAGTACATCTATGTAAATTTATTACATATAAAATTTTTTAGATGTGAAGGTGAATTACTGGTATGTTTTGCTGAGTTGACGTCGTTGACCCAGATTCCAGAAATGTTTGTGGTAGATCCTTGTTAACTTGATATACTGGTTTAGATCTAATTCATAAATCATAAAACATGGTGCTATTTGCTTTACGCCACTCAACAAAGATAAATGCCAAAATTGCCGGTGTCCTTGCCCTACGTGCGGAACGCAGTAAACAAAAGGCTCTGTATAATTTTGACTTGGCAATGAATAGCCTAGAGCAGGGGTCTCCAAACAACGATCCGAGGGCCAGATACTGCCCGCAAAGGCATTTTGTCAATGATGAAAAAATAATATACAGTATACTTACAAAAAATTTGTTGATTTGGTAGAATATAACATATTCCGCAACAATCGCATTGCGTAAGACGTCCGGCCCTCGACATGTTCTGTATTACCTTGTGTGGCCTTCGTACAAAAAAGTTTGGAGACCCCTGGCCTAGACTCTAGAACACATGCAACATCGATGAAGGCATTTCCACATAGACGAGAACAACATTTCAAAAAAGAAAACTTGTTCCACACTTCCATTACTATAATGATGCTAGTAATAGACTTCAGGAGCATATGTGTTGATGCTTTTTATTGTGTATTTATGTCGTGGGACTGAAAAATTGCCCTTTATTTATGGGTGCCTATAAGCTCCTTGCAGCTACTGAGAACATGTATACTGCGGTCATAACTGAACTGCAGCACTTAGATAAATTCCTCCGCCGAGTGAAGTGGCTAACCAATTTTAACGACTATATTTCCAGCAGACGAAGTAACCTCGGCAGAGCTTCGCCAGTTGCTGTCAAGATCGTGCATTTAGCGTACAATATTTACAACCCAAAGGCAGCGGGCGGTGCTTTTACCTCAACCCATCGCACATACTAAACATATTCTTGTAATGTTTCTCAATCTAGCATAGCGTAGCCAAAAGAAAAATTTCCAACGGGGTCAAATATTTTGACTTAAAGCGAGCAACAATATTTGGTTTGGGACACCGCTTCTCGAAGCACAAAACGACAAGATATGCTAGACATTTGGTGGGAGCCGTGGCCCTTATGGTTGCTAACCTCGAGCATCTTGATCATACATCTGCTCTCAAGCGCATTCTAATACCACCAACGGACAGAAAACAATTTGTTATATCACAGTACATTGTGGTTGTATGACATCACAAGTGACATCTGTATTGACTGCTGTTCAAAATACAAGTTAAAATAGCAATCCCCGATAGTCACAATTGCGTGAAATAACCCTACTAATGTTTGTGCATTTAATACGAAAACGTGTAAACTGTCAGTAAGTAGGAACGCCGGAACAGCGGTATGGAACGGGGGGCAGTAAAAAAATTGAGGGCAATGGAAACTTATGAAAAACAAAAAAAATCGTTGCTAATTATGCTTGCTGCTGTTCAACAACAATATTGACCTCCAAAACAATAAAAGAAGCTATACAAATTTTTTTTCAATTCGATCTTGATAAACCATAAAATTACCTATGATGCTGTTATAAAAAAGACACCTTGCCCCCGTTGTCCCTCTTTTGAAAAGTCAGGGGGCAATGCCACCGCTCTTCGGCACAGAGGCAGATACAGGAGGGGGCGATTGCATTGCCATTCCTTTGTCTCAGAGAAGCATATGAATTACAAGAATATCATGAGAAATTTTTTCAAAATTGAGATTAAGTCTATTTTGGCATTGTACTGAAGCTCATTGCTGATGCTTCTCTGACTTTTCATGGTTTGTGACTGTGAAATTGTATGCTTTGGGTACAATGGTGCCGCAGTTTGGTGATCCATCGGCACCTATCTGCACCCATGCGACAAGGGGGGCGATTGGGGCTATCGCCCCCCCTTAAAACCTACGAAAGTTAACGTTATTCACCATGATTTTGCACAATTCGGAAAACAGCATTCGTGATACAAGGCCATTTTGTCGTCTATTGTTTTGTCAAAGGAGTGTTGTGAAATATATTTCATCTCTCTTACAGTAGCGAAGCCGTTGCGAGACCTGACCAACAAATATTACTGAAATCGCCCCCCCTAAACTTACTGGCTGGATCCGCCCCTGCCATGCGAAAGTCATCTCCGTTCACACCTGTACTTAGGACCAGAATCATAAGAGCCCTTCCACTTCTTCGACATCATTTTCGCATTTATGTGGTGGAGACACATACCTGTTTGCGAGCGTTGAGCCTGCTTAGTGTTTACAACACAATACACACTACACAGTGCACACATTTCCTGTGATTACGCGAAAACTTTATTTCGAAACTCACATTCCTCAAATATTACTAACATTAGAACGTAGGCGTCGGGTCGGTCTAATATAGCATTTATCAAAAATGTTTTGAAAATATGTTGCCGAAAAAATGTAATAGTCATACTTTCCTTCAGAGGAAAAATTTCCAGCGTAAAAAGGCCAAAGAAGAGCTAAAAGGTCAAATGAATTTTTTAAGGCCAAACAACTTGGGATGAGGCCAAACGGCCAAATAAATTTTTTTAGGACAACCAATTTGAAACGAGGCCAGATGTATGAAATTTGCCCTAAAAAGGCCAATCTAGCAATCCTGATTTGCCCCTGCAGGCAAAGGAGCGCACATGAGTGAACTGCAAGCTCACCACTGTATGACACCACAACAGTGAACCTGGCTGTTGTGCAGTGTGTGTGTCGTACTGGCTAATAAACTGTCATGCAAGAAATATATCAATTACAGTAATCGGAACTGAGCTACTGGCGTCAGGTTTCTAGAAATTTTTAGTTCTTAGTCGCAATTTCTAGGGAGGGGCAAATGCCCATGGTTTTGACGTACCACGAGTTCAAAACTGTTTGCTTGAGTCAGTGCAAAAGGGCACCGTAACGGTCATTCTTTTCGCATTTACTTGTTGAGCAACAACGCAGACCTCAAAACTAATAACAGAAGTGATAGAAAACCATTCTGAATTTTATGTGTGCGCGAATAGCTGCAAAAAAATCGCCTCAAGTCGATCTTGATAAATCATGAAATTACTTATGATACTGATATGCAAGGGCACCTGTGCCCCCGTTTCCCCCTCTTTCAAAAGGCAGGGGGGCAGTGCCCCCTAATGTACCTACGTTCCGGCGTCCCTGTCAGTGACCGTACGTCCCAAACCGGTACACGCCGAATTTCACTGTTGCTGACTGTTGCGTATCACATAGACTTCGCTTGAGCAACTTTGGCGAGGTGCTGTAGGGTCTTTCTAAAATTTGACGGGTCTAAGTACGATGTTTTATTTGGCAGTAAAATGTAACGCTGGTTCTTGTTAAATACTCGAGCTTCTGTGAAATGCTACAGCGCTTCTTACAAGCGGTAGGCTTATTACAGTTTTATTGTGTGGAATCTGTGAAACTCTCCTTCATCATAGTTTCAACGTTACTTGGTGTGATTGGCGTAATAGTCAGGTAATATTGCAGCACAAAGATGACAACGAAATGAAATTTGTCTGAATCAGCTAAATTTTTTAAAGCCTGGGCAAATTTTCATTAAAAATATCATTTGGGCAGTTTCGCATTTGTCAAAATCTTAGAGGGAACATCGTTTGCAGCTACCAGCGTTACTGTTGGAGGAAGTGACCATAAATTTTAAGTTTATCACAGAAAACTAGGCATTCTTATTTCATCCTCCCTGGCCCCAGTACCTATCGAGGCTGTGTACGATGCACCTCGCGATTGTATAACCCCTCTCGTAGGCCCTGGTTACAAGAGTAACTTTCGTAAAGCAACCATCGTGCAAAATCTTTATTGGTGTGAATATAAAATTTATGTACGCGTCGAATAAAAGCTTCAAACAACTTCTAAGGTAAAGTTGTACCGAATGACCTTACCAGATATCAGGTGATTTCGAGTTTAATTTCTCCAACCAGTTTAGTTTCTCTACTCTTGGTGCATAGTTGCCTGACTAGTTGTGATTTAATTTCCCCATGTGTTTTCCATGTTTTTTACACTTTACAGTACATACTGCTTTTTTCTTATCCCTCTTATTGATAGCACTTCGTCGTTTTTGCTTGTCCTACGCCTTTACTTTTTGAACTGTATTAATTTGTCTCTTTTATTCGTTGTATGATTGCGGTGACTTCACTTATATCTTGTTTTCTTATTAAGAATCATTTTGACTTTATTTTTGATTTTTTGCTTTGAAGGCTGTTTTGCTTGTTTTTTTTGAGTGTTTTATTTGACTGTTATAGAGTACTCCTGTCTACGTGCGTATACATAGGCTAAGTATTGCCAGTGTCATTTTACGTGCTTCAGGTTGGTCTCACAATCGTAAAGCATGCTACGAATAACAACAACCCAGCACAACGCCTCGAATACAATCTTACCAAAACATCGCTAATCAGGACTCTTCGCAGAGCGTCATTGTTTTAAACTGTTACTTGCGAAGTTTAATGAATTCCATCCGGACGGTGTCTCGAGCTCCTTGAACATGATCTAGTAGCTGGGACGACGTTCTATTATTGCTTCGCTTGCTTCAAGTGGTAGTCGCCTATTAATTTGCTCAATGTTGTCGAGTGTTATGTGGTTATAACGCTGTTTTGCTGTGTATCGGAAGGTTTTAGGATGGCTTTACTTCAGCTACTTCGACCTGTTTATGGTTCGTAACCAGTCACGACATCCATAGACCAGCAGCGTGGCTGCGTCAATATGTTTTAGCAAGTACGTTATATATCGCTGTTGTGTAGCTTACTGCATTCTTGTTTACTTGCTTTGCTCCGCCACTACACCTTGACAGCATGTTTTGCATAGTTGTCCCCACGGAGGCATTTGCCAGCCTATATCCTTTGTAGGATGGGCAGCTGGTAATGCATTCTTAGTAATCACTTATTCTTAGCTCATTAGCTATATTTTTATGGTTTCATTTCACTTAACGCTTTTATGCACTTCGAAGAGCTGAACGGTGCCTACACCGCAGACGAAATAGACTGTATATTGTCTGAATCTTTTGTTGCCAAAGGATTCCTTTCGATGGATAGTGAGGTGTAAAGCATTTTGCAGTCTTTATAGATTGTCTTGATCAGGGCTGTGGAGCCGGAACTCAAAGTTCGGGCTACGGTTCTGGTTCTGGGCATCAAAATTTTTTGGCTCCGGCTCCAACCTCTAAACGTTTTTGGCTCCGCCCCCGGCTCCAGAACGATTTGTTCCGTTGAAAACAAAAAACATTGTATTATTTGTATAACTCACTTGACCAACAAACATTGTTTGTTAAACCAGGAACCAAATTTCAGGCTCCGGCTCCACCATCTGAAATTTATTGGCTCCGGATCCGGCTCCAGCCATTCAAAATTGCTTTGGCTCTTGCTCCCGCTCCGTGCTCCGGTTCCACAGCCCTGGTCTTAATGCCGTTTCCGTTTCCACAGCACCAAAAAAGCGCATTTATATCAATGAAGCACCACAGATATTTGCAATGTGCAATTGTCCCCAACTGCCCCTTTATCCGCTATTGTTACTTGTATAGCTTTTGCCAGTCTACTCAGAAAACCAGAGTAAAACCAATAGAGATCCAAAAGTGCCATCTTCATTCAGTCTAACACCAAGCAAGAAGATTTCACTGATCGGATTTTTATATCAGTTCTCACACAAGAGCAACGTGATTGCCCCAGAGGTTATGTAAAAAAGTGTGTCTACAGATTCCCGTACACAGCATGAGTATTGAAGCGATGTCAAATTCATTGTTAAAATTCGTTTGGCTGAAATGGTTGAAAGTGTGAAATACTGCACACCAGTCGAATTGGCATGGGAAATCAAATATCAAGGTTGTGTCACAAGATGTCCACTAAAATAATAAGGGAACGCACAGGCGTTGATTCAAATTGAATACCTTAGTTAGTGAGCACTTTGACTTCACGCTGAGCAATTTCCCGCGGAGTGCACGGCTGCACGCAGCAGGGTGTTTTCTTTTATGAAAAACCTGCAGCAGTGGCTGCCAAAGCAACGGCTGTAGGAGAGTCAGCTTTTTCTTTTTACAGCCGATTTTCCGTATGGTTTGAGTTCAATATTGAAAGCTAGTTTATGGTGCACTCTACCATTGCAAAATGCTGATGTATCAGCAGTAATGTGGTGTCAGAGAAAAGGGGGAAAAGTTCCAGTAAAGAGAACAATGATCTTGTTCTGTCAAAAATGTAACAAAAAATGGCAATATTTATAGCCGGCAATACTTTGATGTCACGTGAAAAAGTAATTGTTCCCCGTTATAGTGGTAGAGGACTCTGCCCAGTACTTTCCTTGACTACACCACAATGTGATTCGCTAGGTATACTTTGAAAAAGCAATTTCTCAAAAGCATTACTATGTGCGTGAAGCAACCATTTAACAATTAGTTGTTGTTATAAGACTTCAAATCTTTTTCGATTCCTCAGGTAAAAAGGTTACTTCGAAATTCCATAAAAATATTCTGTTGAAAAACAAGGTTTGTCATGTCATAGCTTTGTCTCAATGTAAGTTATTCATAGCCTCTATTAGAATATATTTTCCGCCACATACGTTCAGACAGTTTCATGTCGTCAGCTGCCCAGCCAGCATACTTCACTCTGTGACAGACCGCAATTAATAACAAATTCGTCAATGAAAAAAAACACAGTGCAATGATATAATCGTACTGTTAATCATTGTTGCATATAGAATTGGTTTATCAATACAACCTGATTGTGTTCAACGTCAAACATGAAATAATCATATGTATGTAAGTTTATGCGCATACATAACACGTAACACGCAGGCTTGCCTTCACTTTCTCTCAAGTCGGAAATACAATGAATGTTTGCGCAACTCATGGCTGCTTACGACAATAAACAGACCCAACACGCAATCGTTGATATTGCTGTTTAAGTATTGAAACATCTTTGTGTTGTTGAACTACTTACAACACGATATGTACATATGGTTTCTACACAAAAAATTCAAACAATTTTTAGTTCTGCTAGTTTTACAGTATTATCCAACGAGATTTAAACAACATTTTTTTACTAACAATCGTGATAAACTTTGGCAGATCCAGACTTGGCACTATTGATAATACGCTTGTGATTCCAGGAACAATTTTACCAAAGATCTCAGCCAATCTTAACCAGACTATGCTTTGAAACATTCATATATGGATCAATATTTCTCTGGCTCTGGTATGTGCCACTGACCATCATAATTAAAGAATATAACGTGGCGGGGATGAGACAGCGTCCGAAAAAAGTGCTTCAAAGATAAGCGAAAAACTTCGCTTTGGGTGGCAGCAGGGTTGCGGAGTCGGAGGTAAAATTTCCGAATCCGACTTTCCAAAATTTCCGACTCCGACTCTTTAAGATAAAGGAAATGAAGTTTGGCTGTTAAAATCAATGGAAATCGTGGTGCACAGCAAGAAATCTCTGCTTCAACAAAATTTTCAAAAGAAATGTACCATTTCAACAGAAATTCCCAACATGGGAGTGTAATGTACAAAATGATCCAATTGGACATCCGGAGTCGAAGTCGGGCAACAAAATCCGACTCCAACTCCGACTCCTAGTGTTGTTAGAAATCCGACTCCGACTCCACTCCACAAAAACCTCCGACTCCGGCTCTGATTCCGCAACCCTGTGTGGCAGGGGAGTGTTTCAAAGTTTACAATGCTTTTCAAAGGCTGTGTAAACGAGTTTGAAAGTGTAATGCAAAGCACATTTGATACGACTTTCAGTTCATTCTAAGAGCACTAGATGTACATCATTTTTTTTCAATGTAGACGGCAATGGCGTAGTGCGAAGTCTCGAACATTTACCGTTTGGGAAAGTAGTTTTGCTCCGCAATCCGACTCATTTACAAATGTAATTTGAAAATATTGCTGCTGCGGCCAGAAAATCTACACATGTAACAAGAACCTAAATCCTACAGCTTGCAGTAATTTTTTGAAATTATCTCTTCCAATCATTTTTACCTGTTATCTTTCAACGTCGATGAAGTTTTCGCCGCAAACGTGTATCCAAAGAAACTAGAATGGTTAAATTCTTTGTTGCCGTTGTTGACCACCTGTACGGTATCTTCTGCCAATGCATTGAATCCACAGACCACGTTACCCAGTGAAGTAACCATTAAAGCAATAAACACATGACACTCCAGAGATTGCGATGAGTGATGCTGCATGCTTATAACGGTCTATACTTGTTCGATTCTAAGCATGGGATTCTAGCGTTAGTTTATCTGAAGATAGTGTTTCCACTAGCGGTATCTCCTGCCAGCATAAGATAAAAATTGAGGAAACTTTGGACGGAAATGATTGTTTCAAAGAATATTCAAAGAAAACATAAGAACGACGATAAGCAAACCTTGCTAGTTTTTTTCTGAGAAGTAAATGATTTGTGACAGCACTTTCCGAAGTAAATTGCCGGAAAACCTTTGGCAATTATTGAAGAAACAGCTTGTTTATCAGAATCTTGCTCCACAAGATTAAGATTTATGCAAAAGTCGTAACACCTTCAGATCAAATCATTTTCACCTGCATTAGTTCAGCAAAAACATAGAACTTTCATTCACAGACCTACGTTTGATGCTTCTCAGCTCCTAGTTATCAGACATATTCAATTTCCTGATGCAGATTTTGGTTAGTTTGGAATTATTGCCTATACAAATTAGCAGTCAAGGCTTTTTAGGCAAGAGAGTTTCGCAAACATATTGGGCCACGGACCCCATTTGTGAATCTGCCTTTTCTCAAACATTAATCTTACCTCGCATCAATTTTTCCGCCCAACCAGCGTGGCAGAGGTACACGAAACGAAAAATAAATAAAATTGGATGTTTTACTATAAAAAAAGAAAAACTGGCAATGTCAATCGGGCGGAATACGGGTGGGGTTGGTTCTTACCGCACACGACTTGGTGGTCACCTTTTAACCCATAAGACACAGGACATGAATGCTCTGGCTTTGCTGAAACCGCACTCTTCATGAGGATTTTATGGATTTTGGTGTTTATTTACGTTTTAGACCACAATTTTTGGGCGGCTAAAAACATAGTTTACGCTGCAATCTATACAAGTGAAAAATAATGCCACACAAGTTGTTATCCATTCAATTAAAAAAACTAGGAAAAACAAAATCACTAAAACATATTTTACTATCACCAGCGTGTAGCATGTGCGAAAGCAGTGGAAATATTACGAGGAGAAGGTAAAGGCGGAAAACACGACATCATGCTTGTTCGAATGAAAACGATTTTACGATTTTTCATAGCCCAGTTATTCTTCGTTTTCTACAAATTGTAATTTTACAGTTTGTTATACTGTAGGTAATTTCAGCACATTAGAATGGAGCACAACATCAAAAAAACTTGGAATAGTAAAATCGGACAAAAGGTCTGGTTTCCATGTGAAGAAACGTTCATGAAGAACACACTGCACTGCTCATCAGGTCATCAGGTCATTCACTTCATGAGAAAACGTACAATAAATGCTTTAAATTCTTCATTAACTTTTTGGCAATGCGCAACCACCATGAAAGAATTTGTTGAAAGGGGCTGTATGTAGCATACTCTTTTCTATAAATCCACCTTCAACCTCCCCATCCAACCTGTCTTGCGGCGGTATCACAATAAAACAAGTTAAAAACATTAAATACCTAGATGTTGCAAATTACAATAGATTAGCGGTTAAATTGGGATCTATACTGATGTTCATGTGGGGAAAAAATGTTGCATGTGGTACTGCGGCACTGTACAAGTTGCAGCCGTACGTAAATGGGGATCTACTTCGTAGCATCTATTTCTCTATTGTGTATTGTCACCTGCACTATGCAGTACTTATGTGGGGCACTGCATCTGCAATTTCAACCAACCTTGTTAGATTGTGTGTAGTTATACTAAATAACCGAGGTAAACGCAGTGTACATCAAATTCACATCAATGAACAAATACCCATAAAAGGTACACAATTTTCTACTTATATTATTGAGATAAAAAACATATATACATACAAACTTGCAAAATATATCTGTAAGATATGCAATCAGATGCTACCAAAAGAAATAACAGAAGAACGTGAATATGAATCAAATTATCGCAATTTTCACACAAGACAACTTGATAACAAGATACTAATCATTCGTTTGTGTAAATCCATTAAACAACAACCCCATTTTGTTTACAGAGCCTCTAAGCTACGGAATGCCATTCAGAAGGACTTATCAAATAGACCATACTTCTATAAAATTCTATAAACAGCTGATCTTTCAAATATAGTTTTCATTACCTCATTTTTTTATATATGTGTTTCATTCAAACTAGGCAGTTGCCGGATTTGTCTGTGATTGGTTCGATGTTTGTTGCTCTGCTCGTTACAGTCCTTTTCATGGTGACTACTATGTGGCTTTGTTGTATGTCATGAGTTTTTTCGTTTTGTTAATTATAATCTTTGATTGCCCTTTTCTTTGTTCTTTCTTAGGGTTGGCTAACATGTTGAACTCGCCGTCATTTCGCCACTCCTCGTAATCTTTTCGTTGAAACATGACATGCTTATACCTCGCGAAAAATGCAATTGATTGACTGACTGAAGTCGAAATGCCGCGTTTACATTTGCAGGAGTTGAAAACAGTAATATCAACGCAGACTTTACATCAGTTTTAGAACATCTTATATTCCTTCTGAAAAATGGTTCCAAATCTTGACACTACGTTCATGGGCGTCGGAAGGAGTTTTTTCAGGTGGGGGCCAATGGTGGATTTTTGAAGGTGGTACCTAACGTATTTTTCCAAGGGGACAATAGTGGTGAAATTTCGTTTTACCGACTTGAAACTAAGAGAAAATCATTTTTTCTACTAAAACGTTGATAGGCATATTTCAATTTTCAAAATCCAGGGGATCAAGGCCCCCCCTTCCGACAACCATGACTACATTCACATAAAACGTTGTAAAGAATGACACTACGAAATCTATACTGTTCCACTGCTCGGATGTTATGCCATCGCTGGTGTGACAGAAAAAGCTGCTCAAGTTGTTAACAATTTTGCTGTAAGCTTTTTTCGATCAATTGACTTCAATGATTTTGAAATCACGCAACATCGTTCTTTAACTTCATAGCTGTGAAGCATTACATCCCATTTCATCCGCACCGCCATAAGAAATACACAGCCGCATTCAATCTTTTCAAATTTTTTTTGCTGGTGGAACGTTTGAGACTTTCCAAGACTTTTGCTGCAGTAATCATTAGTGAAACACCTTAGTACTACAGAAACCTTGTTTTTAGGACAGCATTCAGAGCTAGTTTAGAACAAATACGGGGATAAGTCTCTTGTCAAAAGTCTGCGGCGTTTTCCTGGCTTGGCATTGTGTGCAGTACCTAACATGAAATTACGTGAACAAGTTTCTGACTGCACTCCGGATAATAACTAGCACCATCCATTCTCACTTTCGCTACTGGATTTGTTGTCTTGCTTCCGTACATTATCTTCTAAAAGCATCTATCTGCGTGACCCCTGCTGCAGGAAGGTGAGTAATATTGATCTAAGCCCCGAGTGACATCATCACGGAAAAGGATGCTTCGACATTAACACGCAAGATGTGCTTCGATGAGACAGGGGTAGATCGTACAGCATAGAGCTAAGCTGAACAGGATATGACCTGCAGTACGTCTATGATTTAGTCATCACTGCCCTTAATCAGCTGCGGCATTGTGTTTACATAGTGCTTATGCGAATAAATTGACTTTTAAAGCGACAAGTCAGCCATACCCAACAAACAGTGGGAGCACAAACCAGGGTTTCGGAGTCGGAGTCGGAACCCTAGCTGGAGCCGGAGGTTGTTCGGTTAAGTCGGAGGCGGATTTTTTGTCCATCTCCGACTCCGACTCCGGATATCCAACAGGATCATTTTTTACATCACATTCCCAAATTTGGTATTCCTGTTGAAATGGTACAATTTCTTTTGAAAATTTCTTTGAAATTTCTTTTGAAACGACAGTAGAAAACGTTAATCTGTTTGTCTGCCGTTGTCTTCCGCCACAAAATCGTTGCTTTCAGTTGCATACGTTAAATATGGGAGATTATCAGATAAAGTGCAAACGAGGCGGTGCACGGACCTAGCACATTATGCTATGGAACTGCTAACTCAAACAGCTGCCAAATGATAACACATATTAAATGCTTCATCATATGGGCGAGAGTTTCATCACACCTGTAGGAGGACGTCCGAAGCTAATAACTTTGCAGCAATTGCCTTGCAACAAGTCATCCTGTTAACTACTGCATGGTCTGTTGCGATACCGTTCTACAGCGTTTACTTATGGCAAATCAATAAGACCATCGCTGCAGACGATTTGTAATACATAATTTATTGAACTAATAAACACGGAAAATGGGGGATTTCCATTTAAGGCTGATGGAGTGTAGAAGTCTCGCTTGGTGCAGTTTATCTTTTGTTATATTTGGTTTACGGTTGTTGGCTTCAAGTGAAACCCTGGAAGGTAGGTTTTGATACGAACCCTCACACTTTACCCTGTTGTTAAATGACGCGCTACAAGTAGCCATTCACAAATGGTTGGTAGAGTGACAAGTCAATTGCGTGATAGAAATGTACACTGCATACAAATAAGTTAGCAAGCTCATTTGCATACAGTACTTCGAAACAAGAATTTGTAAGCCGCTATCATGAAGAAATGGAACACCTGTTTGTCATATATTTACAAACCGATAAAACCAGCTGCTATGCGACTTCAAACGCGGTGTTCGCTTAAATTATTGCCGCAGCAAGTCTCATTCCTTACAACTTGCATGAGTTTTCGGCTGAAACGCATGTTGCGCACCGAAACGCGTTTCTGTCCTTCTATAATCTTTTGCTCTCCGAGGATTCTGTGATCAAAATGCATTGCTTTTTCACATTTAAGAGCTAGTGCGAACAGAATTTGAGCGCAAAAAGTAGAGAAAGATGAGTAGCAAAGAAATTTGCTATAAACAGTGTAAAAAGCTTTACTTTAAAGAAGGGGAGGGGTTGTTGGAAACAGAGGCATCATCGAATGAAAGGTAAATTCCATTTTGTGACTCACAAGCGATGTTCTGAGAGTTTACGGGTGCAAGTGCAGTTGTGGACGGGTTTCCCAGCGCAGATACTGTTGAAGAAATCCTTCCGGAAAGCATGCGAAATGCTGATGCTGTTAGAAAAAAAATGGGATCCACTGCTCTGTGTCTTAAAATAAATTTTATTTAGAATCCATAGTAGCACTGAAAAGGTGGTCCGAAATGTTCTGTCTACCAATCACTGGTTAAAAGCATAGAAGGTAAGAACTTTGGACGAACATAGTGATTTCGAATACAGTTTTGATACCGAAAGAATACTTCGTGGTGATCAAATGATTTTGACCCTCATAAGCTTTTGTTTTCAGATGAGCGAAATGCGTAAAGCTACCTTGATACTGTTAATTTTACGACTTAAATCTTTGTTTGACCCCTGGTTTGTGAAATTTCCCAACGGTCAATACGAGAGCACCGATACACACAGAATTGCAATTCAATTAGATTAGATTTTACACTTATGGCACAAAACAATGTTAACGTGGCTTAAAAACCAGTCTTGTAGTTGGCAAATCCACTTTACTCTTCTTTCCATTAAGGGCAAAGAAGTTAGCTCAACATGTTTTAGTCGTTCAAAATTTCTGGAAGCTTCCCACTAGCCCACTGGAAGCTTTCCACTAGCCCACTGGAAGCTTTCCCAATACAAGAAATCCCATGAGAAAACTCACTGATTCGTGATCGTACGCGGAAAATATGATGAGCACTGTCGAAAACTTCTGTTGAGTCGTTTCCGGTTCGGTTGGTGGTGCCATCCTGCTTATTTTTATCGTACTGGACTGCAAAATGCATACAAAAATATTGTTTTACCTTTGAGGTGAGAAAATGGATCAGAATCATTCTCCGTCACCCAAATTAAGTTTACCACTTCCGTGCATTCGTCATTGTCGCTCTAGCAGATTTCTGACGTGGTAGGCAATCAACATGTCGCTGATCAGTGACTTCACTAATTACACTCAGGGGTGGGGAACCTGCAGTCCGCGGGCCAAATTTGGTCCGCGTTAACAATAAATTTAGTCCGCGTCAGAATTTTTCATTACCCAAGTTGGAACAAAATATCGCGTAAAAACGAGACTCCATGACAAGTAAATACATAGACAGTAAGTCAAGAGAAATCTCTCGCTCCTTCACGTAGTTAGCTCCTTGTTAGAGGTGCAATTATAAGATGAAATTTATTTTTGCGGCCCGTCGGCGATATTCCACAATTCATGCGGCCCGTGATAGTAAATAAGTTCCCATCCCTGAACTACAGTATTATTATCAGTGGGAAAGCAAGCCAGTATCATGTCACTGTCTTCACGATGTAATTAAAGATAAAAATTGATGCTGCCAAAAGCACTATCAGTATCTATTTTTGAACCGAGTACATGAGCACCCTTGAGAAAATCTTTTACGGCAGTGTGTGAACACGCATGCGATCATTGCAGAAGCGCGGTTTCACTGTCAGCTGTGCTGGTTCGAACAAATGACAACAACTTTTTTTGCCAAGAACATGGACGATAGCGTTTAACACATATTAACTAAGACCAACACTCGAACTTTATGATAAATCATCGCCAACCGATTGCGTTTTATTGCTGAATTAATGGGTGGCAGTAGATATACTGCTGCCTGAAAGTAATTTACTTTATTGGACAAATACAGAAGTCTTGAAGTTTTGCAGACGCGTCTTCCCCCCAATGGAACTGCAGGATGCCAACGTCAACGTCATTTTAGTAATATAGTTACCAACCAGGAGTTACGTAGGTAGCTTCGGTAGCGACAGTTCCACCAGGCTTGGTAGTTGGCGTTACTGGAGTACTGGAGTTGATAGGATGTGGTGATGGCTTCACCACTGAACCTGCGAGAAAAAGCAGCGAGAAAATTACTGTTTTGTTCCAAACCTGAGAGAGCCTGGATTTTGTCTCACTGGCTAAACTAGTACGTCTTAAAAACTTCAAACTGCTCTGTTGGCTAGAATGTGATATTTCGATAGCGCTGCAACACGTAGCTTGAATTATGATACATCTTCACTTCTAGTGGCGTTTCATTGACGCGTGTGTTGTCTTGCTCAAGCCTCTGATGTATCAGTGTTTGCGGATCTGAAACCAAAAAATTATGAAACCGACCCTGAAGGCTGGACGTGAAGACTACATATTCTTGCAAGAAAAGCATTGGTCTTACAAAACATTTTTCCTCTGACTGTATCTCAGGTAAAAACACCTTTTGACCACAGTAAACTGTTGAACTTGTTGAAACATGAAAACTGCAAATCCTTGGGTTTGAACTTGAAAAGGTTTCCTCTTGATATATCAAGCAAAACAATTCAAAAAACGGTTTTATAGATCTCAAAAAGATAATCGCGATTTAGACTTGGTCAAAAGTAAAGAGATCGTGCAGCTGCAGACACGCATCAGAAAAAATGTGAACTTAATCAATCAAGTATAATGAAAGATCATCCGGTTTACACCTGTTTGCTACCGTTATTATACCTCAACTGTGCCTAATAAGCCAAATTATGCAAACCGGAAAAAAATGAAAGAACACTACTGAGGCCTTGGATTTAAAATTGGCAAAGGAATTTGACGCTTAATATTAAATCGTTGAATAATGCCTTAAAGGCAGGTCAACAATCCCCCCATCGCCACGGGGTTTTGGTGGGCTTAGCCAACCCCAAAAAACTCCAAGTCTCCCCAAATTTAAATATGAAACACTATAAATTAAAATTTGTCAAATCTGAATGTCAAGCCCCACTGCACGAACGTAAAGCCACCCCACACAAATGTAAAGCCCCCCTATTGACGACTTTCTGGCGACAGTTCTGCCTGGGTCTCCAATTAGCTTTCTGGGGTCTAAGGAACCGGTTTACTGTAATTGCTGTTATTCGAACGCTACTTAGACAACAATGACCTTTTTTAGAGGTAGTACATATACAGTATGTACGTTAAGTTTTCATACGATGAAGTGCGTAGCAAAGAAGAAACGCAGTTACCCTATATGTAGTGTTCAACAACGTCAAGAAAAAGTACAAAAATAAAATATCAGCTTTGCTGCAAATTTCCGATGATAGTTTTCGAACAAACGAATCGTCTTTCAGCGTTGAAGCAAAAAACGTTTTGGGGTGTAGATGATGCGGGCCTGACAACCGCAACGTTAAGCCGTCCCCAAACTGGCCACCAGTTTTATTACGGTAACTAATGGAAAATGCGAACACGCAACGGAAAGAACGCCAAGTCCGCAAGTGTAACGGGCAAGGAACAATAGAGATCCCCGCTCGACCAGACTTACTCTATTCTTGCTTGTGCGTAGCTACATTTTTGAAGCACTTCCTGATTGCACGCTTTAGGAATGTGACGTACTACGCCGTCACAATGTACGATCCCAAGTGACTCGCAGTGGTGTAAATCATCTTTTTTAATGGATGCAAAAACAGGATAGACGTTAACTAGCTCACTTGCAAGTTTCTCCGTGAGATCCACATATTCACCCGAGCCTTTACTTGAACTTCTCGACTGACCAGAAATCGCTGCCCTTCGCAAGCTTGGTTGGGATCTTAACCTCCGAATCTCAGCATAGGTGACGTCAGTGTCCGTGCGGTCATCCGCGTTGGCCGTGATCTGGATTGAGGGCACCACAACAGGGCACGCGGTCGTGTCACGCAGAGTGGATAAGTTTGGTCGCGCATTGTTGTTGCACATCTACGAAATGTACACCAGCTGACACCATGAGGAAAATTGCAATAGACAGGAAATCATTTCAAATTCAAAGTTGCGTTCTGGGCAGTACGAGGGTCAATGGGTCATTGCAACTGGGCCAGACGATCTGATCTTGTAAGGGAAACTAAGTTTTACTAAAAGTTAAACTAAGTTCACAGCGAAAGAACGACTGTGGGCTATCATTTAGAAAACAAAGTGTTTGGAGGCTCATTAACGGTGGTTGCACAACCTGGTTTGAAATTCCATCCTTAGCGTAAACACGATACGTACGTTATAATTGGTATTCTTGGAGGAAAATTTGTTCTTTCGTCCAATCGTTATCATTCCTCCATTTTTTTTGTTCATCTTCCGAAATTTTCGTTTCTTCAGCCACCATCGCAAGGCAACAAGACCCAACGTTATCAAAATTGTGCCCAGCACAGTTGCAAGAACAGCAACACCTATTCTGTAACTAAAGCATTTTTCTGAAAGCAGTAAATTGGGTTGTGTTGCAGGCGCCATTCCTTTGCTCTTTGCTTGTACGCTCTCTGAGAACTAAGATGCAGAAATGAAACGAAGCTGCTGCACGGTCTTTGATTGCCTTAAAGAAGTGCAGTGATTAATCTGATTGGGTCAACCTGAGGCTGTCTTGCATGTGCAACCTTAGAACTGACACGAAACAAAATTTTTTGCCGTGATGTCGGCGTAACTATTCAACGAAGAGATAGAAAGAAAATTTAGAATTGAAGAGCTTGCTTTGTTTGGGGTGGGTCATGGGCAGAATCCAACACGAACTTACAAAATCGAAATTTTCCGAAATGTACGTAGTTGCGTTCAAACCTGTAAGGGAGTTTATCCAAGTGTATTCTGCATAGTAACATAAATACGTGTATTAAAACCTATACTCAAGTTCAGTTCAGCACTTGCTAAAGTACAGAATGATATATACTGTGCGTACTGTATAAAATACATCAAAGCAGCAGTCCCAGATGTGTATACTTTCCAAAAAAGTTGCAGCTATAGAAAATCAAAAATTAATGTAGCGCATTTCACACACACACACACACACACATCTAGAACTGTTTAGCAATCTGAATGGTTTCATATAGTGGGGTCGAACTGGTAGAGTCTATTCTACTGCTTTGGTTAAGATCGTATCAGCTGTGAAAATAGCTTTAGTAATGGATAGCTTAAAACGTTCAGTATTTCCTGCCGTTTGGGGAGCTTATATTGGTCTATTTTTTATTTTGCCTGGCCAAGACTGGTTTTCTGTCCAAAAATTGTGGCTAAAATTTTTTTAAATTTTGGTGTACCAGCTGTCAGAGGTTTGAATTCGTATCAAGTACGCAACCATTCGATCTGACAGGTTTATTGCTTCAGAAGTATAGAGCTTTGACACTTTTTAAAAATTTTATTACTTCATTTCTCGGTTAGTTTGTTTGCTTCATTATTGATTTTTCGGTTGGATTTTTGATCTTGTCCTATCACCATTGACATTTGTTTTGTTAGACTGACAGGTAACGAGCAAGATAGCCACACAGAGAATTTTTTCAGGTAGTGTTTTTAATCAGAAAATTTTGTAACAAAGAATTTTTTTTGTTTTACGTCGAACGTGATCGTTGTGTGGTTTTCTGTACAAACATTGCCATACATTACTGCAGAAAAAAGTTTATATTACGCAAAAGTTGTTTTATTATTTTATACTCAAACATTATTGTTTAGGGTAGTTAATCTTATTTGTTTAACTGGAACTGTTGCAGTTGAAAAACAAGTTTAAATAAGTGTTTTACTCAACGAATAAATAGGCACACTTTGCAGCTAAACTTTTGTTGAGTTTAGCTTTCATAATGTAAATGCTGCTACAACAGTCTGTAAACCTAAGTTTGCTCACCGGTGTCAAATAGACTCTGTGAAATAATACCAAGTAAAACTTGCGAAATTGTTTTTTTCAAGTACTCGAGACAGCATGCCCGGCAAGCTTTAGTGGCTTAATTGCAGAACAGAAAATTTTAAATGTGAGCTATTCGTGTTTCGCATGATAGATTTTTTCACCGATGGGTACACAAAAAAGGGCAATTTCTCATCGCTTTTTCCAAATTAAACAATAACCTTTACTCGTGGTTCGCTGCATAGTTTACACATCAATTTTTGCATAAATATTTCAAAAGTTACCAGCGTAAATAATTTATTGAAGGTGGAGAAGAACCTGTTTGGTATGCTTTTTTAGGCTTGGGTACAGTGGATACCGACAACAGCAACTTTGATTTCACTGCAGCAAATGGGGAGCTAAGTTTTGGCTGCTTCTTAAAACGTTTCTAGTTTATGACAGAATTTTAGGCATAGAAAACTTCCAAACTGAAGAATGAAGATTCGTATATTAGGGCTGAAAATATGATTACCAATGGTGTTAAACATGTTGCAAATTATACAACGAAAAAATGAATTGAAACAGGGCTTTGTCAAGGTAAAGGCAAGTGTGTTATCTTACATTACAAAATGTATTCAAGTAATTGGAGCAATGACAGTTTTTATAATAATTTTTCTGGTATTTACAAATGCAGATTTTATTGGTAAGTGGTTTAAATGTAGCAAGAAGAAATCCCATTTTGGAAGCAACAATTTATTACTATGGAAAGCAGTGGAATTGCCCTGTATTCTGGTTACTTATGGACTACAAACGCCTTGACTGCATCTGTTTTTGTTGATGAAATTGCAGATACGACAAAGTGCTCGAATGTGAGTGAAAATTATTTTGTCAAGAAACAGGGCGATTTATTCAATGAAGCAAGTTGTAACGAAAAAAGGAATAAAGATGTAGTCTCATCAACTTTATTGGAGAAGATTCAAAGTTAAGCCACTTCAAATAGATGACTTGCGTTGTGAAGCTCTTTATAGCTGCACAATCTTGACATAACTTATTAACAGTAAGGCAACGAGCAACGTTTTCAGTTTTTTGAAAATACTTTCCTGTATACAAGGCATTTAGCTGGAATAAGCGTAGGAACCAGACTACGGATATAGCTGAATCGTCCAGACTGTTTTAAGTATAAATAAATAATATATGAGATTAGTTTTCTGTGTTCTTCCTTACGCGTTGAGAACTCTTACACGATAATGAAGTCTGATGGGCATTATCCCCATAGATTGACTTAAGTTTCAAAATATATTATTTTGTGTTTGCTGAGTTATAACTATCGTGTTTTTCATTCACAAACTAGGAAGTAAACTTGACAGTGATTCCTAACGTCTATCTGAATAAGAGCTGATGATGACTCTGCAACTTGGTAGTCTAATTGGTGACGCAGTGCTACGACTTATTTTTCTAGTGGTCATCGGGGAGGATTGTTGTGGAGTTTTACATGTTTTTCGTGCTCATTGAAAACCTTTTCTTGGGATACGTGTCCATGTCTTTACATCGTAAACTCGATAATCGGTTTATCAGCTCATGCGTGATTGTCACGTGCTTCTGCGGCACAATGCTGGTAAGCTTGAACTTTACGGGAAGTGCGTGTGATTACATTCTTCTTTCTGGTTAAACACCATCAAAAATACCATTTGAAGTTGCACGTCAGAGGTACTTCAGTTAGGTCAACGGTTCTCAAACTTTTTCATCTCGCGGACCCCTAAGTCATTTATTTATTTTTTGCGGATCCCCGAATACTGTAAATATAACGAATAAACAACAGACTGCTGGCTACACACGAACAAAATGCACAAGTCTTTTATTCATGCTGTTGTCTCCAAAACAGACTCATCTAAGGTTCAGTGAGATTTATGCCCCTGACAACATTCTTCTACAGGCTTTGATGTTCTTGGCTTGATTTTGGGCAAAGCTAGTCAAACATCCATTATGTTTCGATATTTCGGTTTGATTTTCACCAAACTTGAATAACCAACCTCACGCTGGTACAGAACCGTCGGCCGAAAATCTTCAATATGGGGCCTTTACGCTTGTGCAGGGGAACTTGACATTCTAAAAATTGACAAAAACTCTAATTTACAGTGTTTCATATTTCAATTTGGGGGATTGTTTGGGGGAGATAAGCCCACCAAAATCCCTTTTGACGACGGGACTGCATTGATACATAATGGTGAAAGGAAGGACTTCTCTTTCAATGCCGTGATATAAGCCACTGTACCTGTTTTTTCAGTCATTTTTCGGTCATAGACCCAAAACGTTTTTGAAGGACCGAAAAATATTAAGCCATTTTGGTCAGAATGATTTAAACTATAGGCTAAAAACACTATTTTGGCGAGTTTTAATACAAATGTGCGGAGATAAATGACCGAAATGTCTCAGCAAAACTGACCGAAATGTTTCAGCAGAACTGACCGAAATGTTTCAGCGATAAAAAACAGCACTGTACTGCAAGTTTGTAGCTGAGAAGCCCAGAAACAAGACAGCGAAATTAAAGAGAATTTTATCTTGACTCCATTATTGGCACGCGAATCTGAGAGTTTCTTTAAACCTTCTTCGTCATTAATTTCGTTCAGGTCGGCTAAAAATGATCTCTCATCCGTCCAGCTGTTTTTGCTCGCACTACTTGTTCTTGCCTCAAAGGTTATAGAGTTACAGGGCTACCATCGATTTGGACTCAAAAGTAAGGACGACCACAAAAAAAATATTTATCGGCATATTTTTTTATTTAAACGTCAGCATAAGTGTAAAAATCATGTATGAAATTACATTCATGCCTTCTTTGAGCAAATAAAAGTGACTGTAATAAACTAACAAACGAATACGTCAGCCTCATACAACCCGTCAACACAAAAATTTTACTTTTTACGTGGTGGTCCTAAACTTTTGGCCATGACAGTAGGAACAAAACTCCAAAAAATTTGTTGCTGCTTCAACCCGCTTTCTTACATTATTGCTGAAAATAGGGTATAATGAGAAGAAGTACATTTCCTAAAAGCAAGTAGGCTACACTAAAGTTTTCTAAGAAAACTCCTTCACACAAAGGACAAATCTTATAAAAAAGGACGCTATGGTAGCCCTGGTTATAGCGAACATGTGCTTATAATAAAAGATGGCTAAGTAGTCTTTCTTATGTTCTGTTAACTTTTGTATTTGTGAAATAACAATTTAACGATTGACAACCAACTTCAACATGTAACCATGGCCTTTGATATTGTCGTGACGCTTTTGCTCAAAACGGCCAAGTAAGTTGGACTATTCAGGAATACAAAACAGCAAATAGCCAAAGGAGTGGTTTAGTATTATTGCATTAATGCGAACATATTTTCAAGCTGTTCACAAATCTGTATCTCTTCAATTTTTTTGTCAGTTGACGGACCCCCAAACATCAATTTTTTCACCCCTTGGGGCTCCACGGACCCCACTTTGAGAACCTATGAGTTAGGTCTTCAGCTAGGTCTGGAACACAAAAGACTAACATATTAGTTTTGTCATAAAAATAAGCAAGTGTCTCAATATACCTTTAAGTATAATGATAAAAATAACACCCAAAACAAACGAAACGTTTTGGTAAAAACTCTTTTTATCGTCAGCATACGGTGCTACGAAATGCCTCGTACTCCGTCTGCTTTCTCCTTTATTTTTATTATGAGGTTATTCAGCACTTCTGTTTTTGGCGTGCCATTAAGCGTCCTATCAATATGAAACACGTCAAGTTACAGCGATTATTATATATACATGTTACAGAAAATTACAACTATTCTAACTGCTGCTCTGAATGCGCGCTTTGTACAGTAAAGCATCGATCCTTTTCTCTAATTGTGAAAACAATACAACCAGGGCCGGATTAAGGGGGAGGCAACGGGGCAATTGCCCCGGGGCCCCCGCTGCAAGGGGTCCCCCGAGATGAAATTTATTTGTTTCAAATAAAATACTCGATTGAAAAATTTTCATGAATCAGAAGCGATACAAGAATACAACTCTATATCATATTCTTATGTTGCGTTAAGTATCAAGGGCCCCAAACAGCAACTGATTTCTCCATACGTTTGACTGTCTGCCAGTTTTAGTCATCGCTACTGAATAGCTAGCCTGTAAGTATTTTGGGTTTTGTTCAGTGCAAATATATTTGATTTCGCTGATAACTTTTTCTTAATAATCGTTCTCTTGGCATGGGTATGACTCTCTACTAGTACATCATGCCTATTGCACAAATGTCACGAAAACGTTACTATCTGCGTGCTAAAGCTAGTGCTGACTGCTGTTTAGTATCAATCAGTGTTGCCACTGGGGTCAGTCTTGTTAACATCAGATTGTTGCCTTCTTCAACATCAGATACATCAAATTTTTACGTTACAGTTTCATATAAGCTAAATGCTTCTATTAACAAACCTAACAAAGCGCGAGTACCCTCTTTGAATCCGAACAGAGCGAATTATCGCCATTAATTGGAGAAATCGTTTATAATTTACGTAAAATGTTAGTCTCAACGCAGGGAAGAGAGCTTCTTTAGCTTGAAACGATAACCACACACACATTAGGGTGAGAGATTGATGAAAAGAACATAAAAATCATAAATCTAACTTATTTTCGTCCTAAAATGAAAGGAAATGAGGAAAAAAACAACCCAGTCAACATCAGATTTGTCATCAAAGCATCAGACATCAGAAAATTACCTGAGAACATCACAGTAGTCGAACTGCACCTTTGTTTCGTCATAAAGGGTAACGTGTGGTGGAAACGCACTTTTCTTCCGATATTTACTGTGGTTGTATTATGTAGCTATTCAAGCCATTTACAACACATGTTATTGCGTGGTCTGTCAGAAAGCTTTTAATCAGTCGATTCGCAGAACGAAAGAACAGAAAACGAGATTGCAATGTTTAGCCAGCGCGATGCCGAAATCGGTAATGCCATCAGGAGCTATGAAAAACGCAAATCTTCTGAGAAAAAGCGCAAGGATCTGGCAGTGTTGGTTGAAACGCCGCGACTGAATCGCTTTTTCTAGCAAAACTTTCAAGCAGCAACGTTAAAGCAGTGGCGTTAACTAGTGCGCCTGAAAATGAAGGTGAAAATCAAGATATTAGCTTGGAAAAAACTTTCACACTAGGCTTGCTGGCCATACTGACATGTTCTTTCCCCGGTGTTTTTTTTTTGTAATCTCTATTTTCTGCTTATTGTTCGGGTGAATGTTGTTTCTTGTTGAGTCACTCTCTAGCCTTTGAAATATTTTTCTTCGTAAAAATACACTCTAGTATTCATATCATAAATTCTCTTGTCGCAGCTAACTGTATGTGCATTTGAGCAAGCACATTCTCAACTACCGGAAAAAACAAAACAAATGGGAACCTTGCGAATCAGCGAAAACATAACTTTTACAAACGATGACGTCATGAATGACGTCATAGGGGCCGTCCAGTAAAAATTGCCCCGGGCCCCCTTACCCTTTAATCCGCCTCTGAATACAGCACTCTTATCTATGCAGCTGCGAGGTAGTCCTATAAATCTTTATGCTGTCCAACACAAACAATAAGTAACTTGATCGGGGCAGTTGTTTCTGTGAGCATATGTTAGCCATGCACGCTATTACATCAGCCTTATATTGAACAGGGAATCAAGCCGATCTCGAATGATAGGGAGATCGACGATCATTTATCTCAAACCAAGGATTTCACAATCTATAAGCATAAATATCGAGTTTCTTCAATTCAGCTGTTTTTACAATTGGATATTTTTTCACTTTTTTCTCTAAACTGGTTTTGTTGCCGATAGAGCAAATGGTCACTTCAAGAAGGGTTAGTTTGAATAACTCCAATCTCGTAAAACCTTATACCTCAACTGGTCAAAAACAAGACTGTAATATTCTGTTTCCTAGTTTGTAATATTGATGAAGTTTCACACTTAAAAAGTATGGGTTTAAATTAAACAACCCCACATTGCATTACTTGTGTACCCTCAGCAGCTTTCATTTCTGCTTAGGTTTAATTTTCAGGTTTGTATAACCAGCTATACTACAATCATTAGTTGGAGAAAGCAAAACATGATGGTTTTGCCATCACATCTATTCTTACGTATTGCATCCAGGGTAAAAGTTTTGGCCGAATGTATGTCACTAACCTTATAGCGGTGTGATAGGCAATCCTCCTGATGGTAGTTCCGTTTGCGTTCACATGGAAAGAAAATCAAAATTTTTCGGGCGTTTTCGCAAAGGACGCAAGACCATTGTTTGATGAAGGGTATTTCAATGAGCCACATGAGGTAAGTTAATTCTTTTATTCAAACCTTACCTTTCAGAATTTTTTTATGAAATGAAGCGTTGGTGCCCGGTTTCCGTGCTAGACTACAATTTCGCTCAAAATTTAAAACTTACTTTCACCATATATTTTCTTTAAACTTTTTTTCGTCTTACCACAGTATTTATTCGAAAACAAATTGGGTCCAATGTGAAGGTTTCTTTTATTTGCAATGTAGGGCTTAAATGAAATTCACCAGTGCCAACAATCTGGAACAACAAAATGCAAAGCAATCGGCTTCATTTTTGGGTTCGTACTTTACACACCACTGGTGCTACATACCATGATTTGCTTGGACGCAGTGATGGCTGGATTTTGTTGGAAGCGATACAGTTTAAGGTAAGCATGCCTTTCTTACCAAGCTGCAGTCGTAAACAATAAGTGAAAGCATACTACTTGATATTCCGTTCAATAATAAAGAAATGTTATCTTTGCGCCACGTATGCCTAATTTTGCTGCATGCTCCAATGTCGCAGTGCTTTTTTCCGCAGAAGTTCGTTATTGGTTTTCGATAGACTCGTGTTTCGGAGTAGAATCATCTGTACAGAAATTTATTCTGCGTTTCAACTGAAGTGTTGTACTTTTATAGCCTCACTTTTCAGCGAAATATTGATGCAAATAATTTCAAAATTCTTTACATTTTTCATAAAAAACACAACACCAAAATTCATGATACGTGAAAATTGGTTTCAAGTTTTTGCTGTTGTATTGATGAAAATAATGCTTATAAAGCCTTCATAAGCTTAAAGAGCATTATGTTTTTCCCGCAAAGTCAGTTTTGCGGTGAAAAATTTACTTTTTTCTTCAAAGATGATGTAACTTTCGACGTTGCCACATTTGTCTAACATAGCGACAGCATAGATGTCTTAACACGATTAACGGAGTACAGAAAGAATTGGGCAGTTGAAACTCTAAATTATTATAAGCAGATATGCTCTGTTAAGATTATTCGTAGATGGTAAAGGATTCCTTTCGATAGACCGTGTTCGTATAAGCAGTGTCTACAGCGACTATGTACATTAATTAACAGCCTGAACACAATTAAAAATATTTTGTAACTGAACGTTCAACTTGAAACTCCCTGCAATAATCTCCAGTTAGTTACTAGGTTATAATCACAGCAATTTTTAGTGAACCGCGCGTCTATGCGGTCAACATGGTGATGCTAGCCTCAGTGACAACGGAAGGCTTCTTCTGCAACTGTACTGCAACAGCGCGGTTTACTTCATGAACACTTTTTCCAACACAGACATTGGCATAAATATACCTGTTAGAAAAATTCGTTGGGACAGCAGTCACTATAAATGATTTCTCCATCGTTTCAGTTGACCTGTTCCGATCTGTGTTGGATGTTCGCGTGAAAAGTGGTGCAAAACTGTCGACCTATCACCACTCAATTATGTTCAAATTACGACTGGAAAAGCCAGCAGGACTCACAGGGTCGTGCGGATCTATGAGGTCCTACGGAATAAAGCGATGAGCCCCTGGTGGACTCGGATGTAAGAAAGATTTTCGCAAACAGGGTATCGTCCTTCAAAAACAAAATTTCCTTTTGCTCAACTGTTGATTTTTGAAAACGACGCCAACGTTTCAACTCGCCTGACAGTGGACCTATCAGGGCAAATAATAAGTGAACAGACAAAGTTCCTAAAAGTGTAGGCAGAGAAAGATGTAAAAATTTCAAGGGTATTGTCCCTATTCCGGGAGTTCCGGAAATGCTCAGTGGATGTAGACGAGGAGTGACGGGTGTTAAATGAAACTCTCATTTCGTCAGCCGCTGGAGTATGTGGACAGAAACGACTCGGGAGACGACATTTGGCAAAATGTAGCCCCTGGTGGAATCAGGAAGTGAAAGGTGCTATCTGAGCAAAAAATTAGCATGCAATATCTGGCTTTAGAACAAAGCTGAGCCTTCTTTTCATTCATGATGCACTAAGGTCGGAAGTCGCAGCTAAAGTGGTAGAAAAGTCCAAAATGCAATCTTGGCAGAATTTTATACATATACTAGATTCCCTGGCAAGCCAACAAATTGTTCTGGCAAACCATCTGTCGTGTCTAAGAGAAAAGGTGCTGCTAGACCCACCAAAGACTAAAGCGGTCTTACTCAGACGAAAACATCGTGGGCAGGTGAAGAGGTTATTTTGACGAATGTTGAACTCAGTCACTCTCATACCATCAGACACGCAAGTGTTATATTTTAGGGAAGAAACTGCGATCACTGCAACTTAAGTCATAATAGCTGCCAAGACACTGACAACTGGAAAGCTACAAATTATGATGAAATCCGACCTGAAATGCCTAAATCCTTGAACAGAGAAGGAATTATTTGGTTAACTCATGTGATGTTAGTGGCATGGCGATCTGGATGGGTACCGAAGGATAAACAACTGGTTGACTATATCCATGCATAACCAGGGAGACAGAAGGGAATTCATCAATACACCAACCGCCGGGACATTTCCCTCTTTAGCCTTACTGCAAAAGTGTATGACGATGCCACGAGCTAACTGAACCTAAGATGGAAATACCCTGTGCCATTTGTGTCTTGGCCATTGCACCGCTGCACTAATTTACACTTTCCAGAAAAGTTTCGAGAAATACTGGATGTGCCACAGATACCTGCGCTTGTGTTTGTCAACCTCGAGAAAGTATATGACCGGTTCTCTCGAGGAAAGCTTTCCGGAGTTTTGCAAAAGTACGGTGTTGACGGCCACATGCTGCTGGCCGTCAAAGCCGTGCTTTCCCGATAAGACGTTTAGGACCGTGCCAGCAGCGTTACGTAAAAACCGTTCGCAGTGGATGTTGTACAAGGGTCTGTATTATCGCAACTCCTCTTCATTGTATGTGAATTAGGTAGACAGTCACAGCCGTGTCGACAAGGGACGAAGCAGTAGCGTAACTGACGGGTGGCAAGGGGGCGAGCCGCCACCCCCCTTGGCAAGCTAAATGTAAAATCTGAACCCCTTCAATTGTTATTTTGATATTTGGTAGTCTTTATTTTGTTTTTTTTTGCGTTTTTCGGGGTGTTTTCTTTTTTTATGTAGTATGGACATACACGACGTCCAGAGATTCACTATCATTTCATAACCTTTTTCTGAGTTTGGGCTAGTGGCCCCCCCTACGGTGACCAATGGGCCCCTTCAGTTAAGCTTTGCCCCCCTGGCTCAAACCTCTAAGTACTCCACTTGGACGAAGGTGTCATTGTTGGAAGATGCATGATCAACCGTTTGCTCTTCGTGGACTATTTAGTGTTTCTTGCATCTCCTAAATAGTATCTCCAAGTACTTGGACGGTTTGCAGCTGCGTGCGATCAAGCTGGAATGAAAATTAGCACTCAAAAGACCGTGGTAGTGTGTCTCCCAGAAACCCAAATTAGCGAAAACTGCCAGTTAGTGACAAGACATTGCAGCAGGTGGAGAAGACCAAGTACCTTTGGGTGGTATTAATGAGTGAGCGGAGGCAGAATAAGGAGATCAACAAATGGATCGGCAAAGCAAATGCAGTATTGCCTGAGGTTCAACGTTCCGTGGCCACAAAGTGAGAGCTTTCAAAAACCGCTTAGGTTCCAGTTTTTAATCAATCTTTGTTCCAATACTCACCTACAGCCACGAGTCTTAGATAATGACCAACAGAGTACTGTCACAAGCACAAGCGGAGAGGTGAAATTTTACGAAGAGTTCACGGCTTAACGCTACGTGAAAACGTGCGCAGTTGTGAAATTCGTAAAGCCCTGAATGTCGAGGCACGTATCCCCGGATAGAGAGACAGTCAGGTATGCTGGTTCGGCCACTTGACCAAAATGTTCCAAGAAAGATTGTCGAGATCTGCTGGCTACGCTCACCGGATAGCGACCAAGAGGCCCGTCAAGGACCAAATGACGTGATTCCATCTCCATCCTGGCTGGTCCGCGCCTTGGCATGGAGCTTGCAGGACTACCAGAGGTTGCTCACGACGGTGAAATGTTTCAAGCCCTCTTGTGGATGCTCAGGGGTTTCTTCGAGGTAGTTTTCATGTTGTCGCTTACATGCGATCTTCCAAGGAGAAAATGCGGTTCTGAAAACACCGCTGTACAGGATTTATGGGGACTTGAAGTTTGTAACGGATTTGGGGTTTGGGGGGCGCTGAGTCCAAAAATCGCATCCGTTTTTATCCGCCTCGTCAGGATTAGCCGCTACCGACCATACGTTTTGCAGTTTTTTACAAAATATTGAAAAACCTCACCAAAAGTTTAAAAATTAACTCCCCCCATTTTTAACTTAAAAACAGATTTTGTAATCACTGGTGGTGCTTTTAAATGCTGAAATGCTTTATCAGTTGTTGTTGAACTGCGTAGGCCCATAGAGAGTGAGTTAGTAGCAGCCTATTGATAAGTGGTAACTACAATAAAATCCTACCTCAGAATAGTCTGTGCCTCGTACCATAGTTAATGAGCATGACTAGATGATTTGCGGTGAATTAGAAGAATTTGTGCATGCTGGTTGGGTAACAAAGCGGATACACAAAGTTTCCGTGTTTACTGTGTCTGTGGGACAGCAGGACTCGCCAAGAGCATTGGACTAAGGAAAGTTGGCCAAAGAGAGAAGGATTGGAGAATGGGGAAAGAAATAATATACACTCTCCTTTGATTAATTCAAAACTAGGTGCTACTCCATCCTCTCCATATCAAGCCAGGTAGGGTTGATGAAACAGTTTGTAACAGCTTTAAATAAGGAAAGTGACTGCTTTGCATATTTGTGTGAAAAGTTCCCTGCACTGAGCATTGAAAAGTTGAGGGCAGGAATTTTTGATGGCCCTCAGATACGACATTTAATGCAGGACAAATATTTCCTACTTACCATGATAACCCGGAAAAAATGCTTGGCGTTCCTTTACAGCGGTTGTCGAAAACTTCCCAGGAAATTTTAAAGCTTAAAACTACCACGACCTTTTAAAACAGCTGTTAAATTCTTAGGGTGCAACATGAAAGTGAAGGTTCATTTTTTTCATATTCATGTAAACTATTTTTCTGAAAACTTAGAAGCATGATGGAAGAGCAAGGAGGGTCCTTCCACCAAGATATAAAAACAATGGAAAAAAAGATACCAGGGACGGTTGAATACCAACATGATGGTAGACTATTGCTGGAGCTGAAAAAAAGAGGTTGCAGGCAGTAGATACTCCCGAAAAGCACAGAAAAGGCAATTTCAGGATTAGCAACAAATGCAATTTTTCTGTCATGAAAAAAGAGTACACTATCATGTTTGACCTATTCTTGGCATCTCAACGCCTTTTTATCAACACAATCTTTCAATTGCAAGGCCATAATATCTGTGTATTTTCTCATCTGTGTTTTGTATGTTACATTTGCAAGTATACAGTATACACTAACTGACGTTTTGTATTTGTTTAACCCGTTTGTATGTTTTCTACGCTGCACATTTCTCTTCATGAGCTAATTTACAAATCGTGGTTTTTACAAAAAGTCACTAGTGTTTTTATTACATGTTAGCAAGTTCCACAAATCACGAAATGTGTAGTCCTCTTATTCAACAGTATGCTGAAAAAGCTACAATTGCATAAATCTAAAATATCAAATTGCTCAAAAATTTGACCAAATAGGTAACATCTGACAACAGTTTTGAAATCAACAGTTTTGAAATCTAAGTTATCCCGAAAACGCTCCTTAACCACAATCCCCACAAAATTCAGTTAAAATTGTTGAGCTATGAAATGAATAAATGACTGACGAATTAGGCTTTTGGTTATGTCGCTCAATCAATGAGAAATGCACAATTAATTTTCATTTTCATCAGATGTTATAAACTTTTAAATGGAATACTGTTGTTGGTTGTCACAATACAGATTTCTGTGTACTTGATGTGGTACAACCTATTCATTTTTCCTACTTGTTGCAGACCTCATCACATATCCACGCTCAGGTTGACGATGATTCTTTGCTTGGTGTTGACAGTTGCAATATCTTTTTCATTGCCTGTCGTAGAAGCTGGAGCTCATTATCATTATGACCCGTTTTATCGCGTGTGCTGGCTTCCTACGAACACTGAGCACAATATGGAGATTCGTTTTGTTCTTTTTGTAAGTAGAAAGTGCAAAGAAGCACACACAGTGACAAGTGAACAACTTCTAGACGCCAAAATTACTGAACTGTCTTTTGATTTTGAGTTTTTGCAAATGTTTTGACGTAAAAATGCCAACAGCTGCATTAATACTAATCTAAAATCTTTAAATCCAACAGAATTTACAAATTTTACTACAACATTCTGCAGGCGTTTGGCTTTTTGTCCATTGTCATTTTGCTTCATCTTATCTCGTCGTATTTACTGGTGACCATAGTGAAGCTAAATAATTCTTCTGAATATGGATACCAAGAAGAGAGGGAAAACTGCCCTCATATCAGCAATCCATACACCATGAATTCAAAAATATGGACTTCAAACTGGAGAACAACTCTCTCAATAGCATTTGTCCCTCCAGCAATATATCTTCCAATAACTGTAAGTCGTCTACAGGGATGCGTTTTTATTGTGTGTTTGATCATTTTTAGTTGTCAGCTTTTGGTTAATCATAAATAATGTCAAGCAAGAATTAATTCACTTTCTGTTGCAAGGCTCTTTAAATCAGGGGCTATGTTGGACCATAACTTGCAAGATATAATGTAAAACAATGGAATAAAGTGATTTTTTAGTTTTCCAGTTTTATGTTTTTATTGTTAGTTTTTTGAAGTAAAAGCAACAGTAACTACATATGATTTGCTAAATGCCTAGTTATAAGTATGACAATATTTATCTCCTGTTTTTGTGAAACGATAACAACGTTTTGTGCATGCTCTCTAGGTTGGATTCATTTTAAAGTTCACTGTTTTCTGTCCCACAAGAACTTTAGTATGGTACAACAATTTGAATCGATTGTCCGTTCTTCTCGTTCCAATGGTCTTGCCAGCATTGTATCTAACCCTTGTTGACCTATACCGGGTAAAAGCTGTTTCAGCTTTGAAAAGCCTTGTTCATATTAAGGCAGAAGAAAGGTAATGGGACGTTGTGCTATCGTTCAGTGATAGTCACCGAAACATTGATAAGCTTTCACGTATAGTGATTCAGAATTAGAAAAAAAGTATTTTCATTTTGTCGTTTACTTTTTGTTGTTACATTGTTTTTTCAGCCAAGGACGCAATGGCTTGAGTCATACAATTCACATAGCAGCACTTTATAGAAAACTACCTGGGCAGTATTACGTCCATGGCATTGTATACACTCAACGATTCAGAGATACATATTATCAAACATTTTAATAGAATTATCACAACTATGGAGCATAACATCAAATTAAGTTGTCTTGATTTTATCTGACAGTAGCGCTCTAACTCAAACCGGAAATCAAGGCGATAACATCGCATTAAGAACTGTCAAATGTTTCGTTGTGTGTTTCCACCTCTGAGTAAAGATTCTCTGTCAATAATAGTCAACAATATTGGTTTTTACCTATCTTATCAGTCAAATTCAATTTAGGACTTCTATCTTAGAGATCAATAATACAGACAAATAAACTTCGTAGAAGTTACGAACGTTTACTAAAACCATGTCCCACGGGTTTACCTTTGCCTTTAGTTGCGCTTTTATCAAGAAAACTGACTCAAATAAATCCAATCCAGGAACACTGTTATGCCACATTTCTCTGTTCAGAATGAAGCAAGTGCCGGTGCCACGCAAGGGCGTACGCAAGGAGGGGGGTTGGGGTTAAACCCCCCCTTGAGCTTGATATTTTACAAAAACTTATTACCTGCGTAAAGGAGATTAATTGTTTTCGCATACTTTTGCTTATTAACTTGTCGACTTGATGCAAACACCACGGAATGAATTGGCATGCAAATTTCAAGGAACATTGTAAACGGGCCAAAAAGTAATTATTAGGTTTTGGTGGGAATCTGGATTATCGTCTGCATCCAGAAACCATTTCACCACTTGTTGCAGACCTTTCGTCCACTACGCATGTTTAAGATTGGCTTCCGCGGTAGTTTACTTTATCCAAAACAATTGTCTTTATTCTGTCTGCTGTGGCTGATCAGTGCAAACTTCGCCACAACGTTGGCGATAGTTTGGAAAACATGAATATGACGTCAAATTATGACGTCATAAACAACGTCTACCAAATACAAATGACACCATACGCGACTGAATGAAACCCCCCGTGAAAATTTTCTGCGTACGCCACTGGTGCCACGGCCAGCTGAAGTTTCAACCCTTGCAAAGCGCTTAAACGGCATCATATTCAAAGATCGAAACTACTTGTAAATAAATACTTTTTGGTTAACACTCATATATTTTTCCTTTTTACTTATAAAGCTGCATAAAACTGTGCTTCAGGGCATTGTTGCAGTAACGTAGTGAATGTTTTACTCAGCCTTTTAGCATCTTTTTGAAATAAGAGTGTGTTACATTCTGCGTGTCATGTACGTGGATTTCTGCCTAGATGCTGAGATATACAGTAATAAATTAATTGATTTTAGAGTTTCCCCGTCTATCACGGATGAAACCAGTAGCAGCGAATGCAGAATGGAAGATTGTAACCAGCATTACTTTACGAAGGTGTGGCTGAATGATGGCGAAAGTTATTTTATTGAAAGATACGATAAATCAAATCCAGAAGCTCAAAACGGGCATGAAGCCTGCAGACAGTCGATAGCACACCAGAACGTTCCTGTACCACAGAGATGTCAATGCGGTACGCAGGATTCAAAGACAGGGCATTCCGAAGCTGTTGGCCAATGGCCAGTTACATTTTCAAATCTGCAACAAGCAAGACAAATCAAAGCTTCTGTTGAACAGATCGAACAAGTTTATCCACGATCAGTGCAGAGCAATCCATATTCTTCGCAGTCTTTTCGTCAAAAAAACAAGTGTGCTCCCTGGAGAGATTGCGGGCACAGCGAGTTTGAAAAAACTGGAGAGCGGTATCGCAAAAAAACGCCCCGTTTGCTTCGTCAAATGCCTTTGCCCCACGTGGCCCAGCCATATTGGAAACATCTATCTTCTTCAGAAATCGACCGACGAGGTATTCGCCGACATAAGCCACGTGATGAAGGCTCTACGGATTCGGCTAAAACCTCTCTGACGCGCTGTCCATCTAGCGTACTGCGAAAAAATAACATTATCTTTTACCCATCAAGATACACAGCGGATTTAAATGGCGCTTCCAGCAAGGTCAGGCGTTTTTCACACGTTCAGATTTCTGGCAGACGGCTAAACGTAGGAAATCAAACGAGTTGTGGCTTGGAAAGGTTGCCACAACGACGTTTTTCTGAGTTACCCTCTTCCTTCTTGCGAAAATTTCAACAGGGCAGCGTTATCAACGAAAATCGTTTATGGAATACAGTGATGCTTAATAATGAAAAAAAGGAGGAAATAGAGCTTAACGAATATCCACTTCCATCTTCTCAACCAACCTGCGATATAGAAAGTAGTGGGAGTTCTACACCAGCAAGAAGCAGTCGTGGAGCTTACGAGAACAAACATTGGGGTTTTTGAACTTACGTTTTTAGTAACTGCTTTTCTCTTTTTAACAAAAAAGGGCAACTTCGGACAATGTTTCAGAATCCCTGAAACAAGGAGCTAAATGAAATGCTGATTTTTGTTATCTTTACATCTTGAGTAAAAATGAGTAGAGCAAAAAAATTTTGCATTTTCGTTTACGTGCTACATTGCATCATTATTGCATCACTTTGCATCCGTTTTATAAATGAGTTAGTATTTTATGGTTTCTTCATGCATTTTTGTGACTCAAATCACGAAATAACACGAATGCAGGAAGATGCTCTGTTGTGGCAGCAAGTTAACTGCGTGATAAGGTTGATCCTTGTCACAAAAAATCGAAACCAAAAGTTGTACTTCTTAAGCTATGTGCGTTTCTACACCAGTGCTCCGTGTTTTATTTATTTACTCTCAACCAGCTCTGTTTTTGCAAATGCTTGCATTTCCTAGATTGCTTCTTGGCGTAATAAGTTAGGAGACAGTATTTGCATTTGCTTGCACGTTTGTGTGTGCTCTTTCTTATTACAGAGCATCTTCCCTCAAAGAAAGATTGTCTTGCAACTATAGTGAATCATGAGTTTAGTGGAAAGATGGAACGATTGGTATTTTGTAACCTTTATAAAAGCTATGAACGATGAGAGAGAACTTTTAAAGGAATGCTCAAACTTTTCAAACTCGTGGCCTACTTTTCCAACAATTTTGTTTTTTGGAAACTCTCTATAACATACTGCGGTAAAACAACCATTAGGATAATACATTTATTTTTAAGAAAACATAGAATATCAACAGTACATTAAATTTTCCGTTAATCACAAAATTGAGCTTGTTTGCTCGATATGATAAGATCAAGTTAAAGTTGTTGGATGTAATAATATCAAGTTGTGGACCTGATTCACGGCCCACCGTTTGAGAAGCATTTAATTTTATGTTGTAACGCATACATGGCTAAGCTTTAAGTGGTTTTACTGTTACGAGAGCTACTGGAAATTTAGCAAAACAAAGCTATCGGAAATTTAGCTCACTTCCAAAAAAGAATGGAGATTTTCAACACAGTCAAGTGTATGCGGAATAATGATTTCTAGTTGAGCATGACTCCTACTGTTTCATAATCTTTATACTTCACCAAAAGAGTGCACGCACTTTGAAACTCAGTTTATGGGTGAACTGGGTTCTAACGCAATCATTTACATGATTGAAACGTAAAACGTGGCGAAAACCATTAGGATAAAATGTTTGCAATGCACACGAGGTGACATGAGGCTATATGTTATTTTCTACAAACAAGCCTGAGACGTTTCTTACTTAAAGGCTATATAATAACGTTTCTCTCTAATATAGTGCCAAATTTAATGAAACATTCACTCTTTCAATAAAAACGTAGCATCCCTTGAACAACTGAATGCAAGTCTGTATTGTTTGTTGTTATGACATTTTGACGCATGCGAATAGCACCTCTCTCAGTACAGTGTATCTTATACCAGTGGTTCTCAACTGCCGGTCCGCGTAGATTTTTTGCCGGTCCGCAAAACAACCTAGGCTTTTTTTGACTTAACTGAAAATGTTTATCGGTTATGCTGAATTTGGTAAAATCGTGGACAACGACATGTGGTTTGTGATTGAATAGAGTGGATATTCCCGCGTAAAGCGAAACTCTTGTGCAGTTTCATGACTATTTTGTACTTGAGAAAGTACAATGGCAGTTATTGGTACTACCAATTTGTTAATAAGCAGGTTTTTTTAGGTTTAGCTTAGGTGACCGCAAAGAAATTTTCGGAGACGATTTCTGAATTTTTACCATAAACTTTATGGTAAGGCACTCACAGCAGCTGTATTATATGTATTGCGGAAAACTGAAATAGCAGTCAACAAAGCAAGAGGAAATTTTGCAGTTCAAGGACTAATGTCAGTTTTCAGAAACGGACAAGCCTCACGGCATAGGTGGCGGGGGAGCATGGGCCTAGGCCCCCCACTTTTATTTCTGGGGCCTGGCCCTCCCACATTTTTGCCTAGATATCGTAAGTTAAGTAACACAATTACTATTGGGTCCAGTGATAAAGTAAATCGTTCAATGAAAAAAACGTTGCAGAATTTTGGCAGTATTTTGTCGATATTATTTCTAACATAT
>JGI24158J21664_10000258_pt1 | contig 42968 bp, 25 predicted proteins | sample Ectturendosymbi3_FD_21664 | JGI IMG/M metagenome (IMG submission 21664) | reverse complement strand
ATGTGCAAGTTTGAATCATCGCAAAAAGACGAAAGCAGATGGCAGTCGACTGATTCCTCGAAAGCATACAGAAACACTAGTGCTTTTAAGTGTTTGTAAACCTATTTCACCTGGCTTGACTTTAAAGCATTGTATTATTTTTTTGGTAAACTGGCATGCTTTTCATGTTAAACTTATGCTTTGTTATTATGATGATCAGTGATCATGGAAAACATGCAATATAGGCTCACTAGCTGCATAGACAGTTTGCCACAAAGAGGTGCAGAATATTGCTTTTGAGACTGTTTAAAGTAAGTGCATAAGACAACATTAAATTCACAAACGTTCTTGCTTGATTGCTCTTAACATTTGGCTGAACACTGGTACTGATATTAATTGATTTAAAAGCTTATTCAAATAGAATAAAGTTATTCTCTATTTGGGTTGAAAAAGCTTCTAGGACTGAGATTGCATAATTTACATGAAATTGATTTCTTATTTAAAGAATTCGCAGATCAATTCCTTTCTTTCCTATTTGTGGAGAGTTCTTTCATGAAGATAGATGTGCATGTTTAAATCATCACAGAGAGGTGAAAGCAGAGTCGAGTTGCCTGATTCCTCGAAAGCTTACAGAAAACCTATAGCTCACTCTTGTAACTCCATCAAAGCATAAGATCAACAATTTCAACTGGATGGTGCCATGAATAACTAAGTTTGGCAACAAAATAATCTCAGCACCAGTCACCAGCAATGTACACATGGACAGACTAACTTATGAACTCAGTAAGTAGGTGCTAGAATGTTTAGAATCCAGGCACCCCACAGTGGAAGGTGGCAGAACATCAGCACTAGTAATGACTATGCAACATCAGCCTACATGCAACTGCTCGGACACAAAATCTGCATACATCTTTTTGAGTCAGTCTAATATGCACAAATGGCATCAGTGTAGCATGAAGTTTGTAAGTTGGGAAAGAAACATATTCTTGGGGTTGTGTAAGCACAGAAGTATATGTGTAACAGAACAAATGCAAAAGGTAAAAGAGATTGCCAAATGATGCTTTGATCTTGTTCTTGCTCCATAGGAAGTACAATTAGGTCAAAGGCTGCTGACCCTTTTTAGATCGTGCAAATTCTTAATGAAATATCAAAAGGCTCACACTTTAATTATTGTCATCAGCAGAAAAGAAACTGCAGATTTTTTTAAGGAAAATGTTAGGTACCTCCAGACTTGTAGATACCCGATTTATCTGATTATAGGGACCTGATTTTCTCTGGTTCTAGGGACCTGAATCAGGTCTCTAAAACAGCTTAAAAAAACCCTGAATGTGTATATTTTAATGACAAAAACTTTTGTTTTCATAGCTACTTCACGAAATCACTGAGTTAGTGATTTTTCTGTATTCAAGGTGACCTCATGTGACAAGTATGATACACGCAGAAACAAGGGGTTAGTGTTTGGGTTGAAGGTTTAGGATGAGTGTTTACAGTTAGGTTTAGCCTACTGTTCACACAACACAGACAAGAAGCTTTTAACAGCTTGTCAGCACTGAAACCATGGCAAAATTTGTCCAGTGGACTGAGCTGTTACAGACGTCAGTCATGTGTTCCAAGCTTGTCATGTGACCACTTCAACGAATTTGGCCAAAGGCAAAAAAGGTTCAACAGTGCTTTTGCCTCACGAGGTATAACAGACACTGCTGATTTGTAATACAGTAGAATTTGTTTAATTTGTCATCGTTAAATTTGTCAATTAGTTACTTTTTTGTCGAATTCCTACCTTTTGTGTACATTTCTGTTCGTCTAATTCGTCATCGTCTAATTCATCAATGTGCTCAATTCGTAACCTCTTTCTATCCCTGAGAAGCATTTTGTTAGGCTAATGCATCATTTGCAGTTTCCTTTTTGATGTCTAAGCAGCTAGTACATGTGGCAATTCAAACAAATCTTCATCTGAGCATTGTTGCACCTTGCAATTTGTTTATCAAATTTATACAAAAGGTGTGAAGCGCGACCCAACTCCCATGGAAAGAACACGGAAAGTCTTTAAAGTTTATGAAAAATTTAAAAGGTGTTAGATTAAATGGAGGAATTTAGATAGAGTAGAGGAATTAAGGAGTTTAATGTAGTAAACAAACATAACGTCATAAACTTGTATTTTACTGCAAATAAAAGCACCATGTATACGAGTTACTATGATAAAGTATATGAGCTGCTATGATAGAATTTTTACCGGTTTGCATAATTCGTCACTTCACTTAAATATGTCACTTTTTTCTAATCCCCTTGATGTGACGAATTAGGCAAATTCTACTGTATGTTGCTAACTATCCACTACTTCATTTGTAACTTTGTAATTATTTCTTTTGTTTATATAGCCTACATACTGAAGGAAAAAAATGCACTGTAATGTCTTTCAATTGGGATTTGAGTCATGCAAAAATATTGGCATCAGTTATCACCAATGAAAAATATAAAACATTGGTATTGGCCTAAAAAAAGCCTTGTCGGTTGAGCTCTAATCTCTGAATTAAATCTATTGTTTCTTGACAAAAATGACTATGCAAACGAAGTTGTTGAAAAACAGTGAAACAAGTGCTTTCCTATTTCATTTGTTACTTTGTGTGTATTGCAAAGCTTCATGTAAAATGCTGATCTAGTCCTCATCAGCTATAAATTTTAAGTATTTTTGGAAAAGTGTTATTGTCAATAAAGCTTAAAACAAGATTGATATGCAGATGTTGCTGCTATGCGACACCATGAGAGACACTATATAATCATGGACGTAATCTTTGCTAACCATTTCTCTGAATAAAGATACCTCAGCTTCAGTGTTTCAGCCATGTCACCAGAATGCCATATGAAAGTTTGAGGCTGGTCTTGTAGGCTAAATCAACTTAAGAGACCCACTGGCTGCCAAAGGAAAGACTCCGTGATCATCTTACAAATCTGGCTAGGTTGCGCCTTAGTGTGAGGTTTACAGATCTGAGGAATGTTTCTGATATGTGTGAAACATGTTAAAGCCTCCCAGAGGTGCAGCCCCATGACCCCCTGGAGGAAAAAGCAGGTTTATAAAACAGTTATGTACATACCTATTGGTAAAGCCTCACCTGATTTTAAATAATGCTTTTGTTCCCTTAGCTAAACCTAGTACATCAACTATGTTAAATAATTTCGCAATGCAATGAAGTACGCTTAAAACATTATTAGACTGAATCTTTTTTGTACCAAAGTGTGAAGCAACATGTGTCATGTAGCATGCCTAATTTGGTATAACCAATCCTATCAAAGTGAAATTCAAACTTTTTGTTAGTTCATGTGTAAATATTTTAAATATGATTCAGTTTCATTAGTGTTTTTAGTACTCTTGTAAATGTCATGATTGGTCAGCAGTGGCCATCCTTGTTTGCTTTTGCCAGGGTCATACAATAACTTACTTAGTGGATGAGTTATCTGGCAGCACTGTGCATTAATGTTCTGGCACCCACCCATTAATGCCATGCACGATGCTGGACAGGCCACAAGTGTTGTTTTTCAAATCTTTGAAATGACCAGACCAGGAATTGAACCCAGCTAATGAAGCTTTAGTGGCATGTGCTCACCACACTACCATTTAGCCAGTACAGTGCAATGTGTAATTTCAATAACTTGCAATTGAAACTTTCCGCATCAGATGCATGTTTCCAGGTTTCATCTTAAATAGCCATGCTAAGTTTGTTTTCTGTTTTTATGTGAAGACATTTGAAAGCTGCAAATAATGCTAGAAATAAGACACCTAGAGTAAAATTGTATTTAGTGTTACAAAGGTTTGTGTTGAAGGCATCACGTTGAAGCATCACTAAGGTGCATCTGTGTATTCCATTTTGTACCCAAAGATGTGCAGCTGTTCATGAAGCTATCAAGCAACCTTCTGTGGATTTCAAATTAATGCATGAGGATTTAATTGTGTGTCATGGATCACAAGGGATTTATTGCAGTATCAGTACTTTTTGCACTTTCTTATTTATGTGCTGGGCAAAACATTGTGCCATCTGGAGGTAACTTTTTCTTTCGGTTAAAGCATGCATATTATGTCTGGTACTCTGAATCCAACCACTCATTAAAGCTAAGTTTGTTGTTTTCTGAGACATTACTTGGTGTTTGTTTTCCTGCAGTTTGTTAGTTTAAATGTTGCAATTGGATTGAATGACTTCTAATGGAAATTTTGCATTTTATTTGCATGTTTTACATATTTTGTTTCAAGCTGTGTGGGAATTAACTGTGTTTTGAGAAAGCTCATTGCTTGAAATTCCATTTCACCCGTGATGTCAGATTGAAAATTGAAGGTTTCATGTCAAGCCCAAAAATCATGATTACACCATTGTAGTATGTTTATTTCATACTATTCTGCATCCAGCAAAGCTTACAGTTGCAGTGTTAGATTTCAGTGACTTGATACTTGTTTTTTTTTTGTAAAATGTAAATCACCAGTTTTGTAGTGTTCTGTTTGACCATTTATACTTGAATACACAGCAGCACAGTCTGGTTTTAGTACTGTATGCCATCACCAAGAAATCATTTTTCAATGATACATTAAGTTGACAAGCACACCATGACAGTAGCATTAGGTACGACTGTTATAAGGCACTTGTAACATAAGGAAACAAATATTAGCATTTAATTGCAGTCTAGGCTGCTAGTGCTAGCCACTACAAGTACAGTATTAGTCTCAATGTTGTATTGTGATATGTACACTGTATTTTTCAGGTCAACAGTGTGATGGCATAGTTTGTCAAAATCAAGGTTCCTGCATTAAGACCTTTGACAATAGCTATTACTGCAAGTAAGTTGATTTACTGCTTATGTAAGTTTTTATGACCAAGCATGTTAACAGTTTTAAAACAAATTTCAAAAAGAAGTTGTACATGTCACTGAATATTTTTAATTTTGTTGGAAATGTCAAGGAACATGTGCTTACGTATGTTTCTCAGTCAAGGATTGGTGTTTGTTAAGGTGCCTATGTGAAATCTGCAGTGAGTTTGAGTGACATGAGCATGAAAATCATCTGTTCTACAGTAATTGTTGTGACCTGCAAAATGCCCTTGGCTAACCCACTCGCTCTGAAACTTTTTTAACTGTCTCAGTAGTTTGGGTGAATTGGATGATGAATAGCAACGGAGCAACTACTTGTTCTCCTATATTCCCAAGGCAGTTTTACATGTGCATGAGTGTGCTGGCGCGCTGACATCTGATACTACTGAGAAACAGTAGTTGTTGGTGAACCCTTAGGGCTTTGTAACTGCACACTGTTTCTAAAACACTGATGTTGAATCAGCCTTGTGAACATCTGTATTGATTGGTACTTTTGCTTCTATTGTTTTTATAGTGCATAACTGCAGTTCACTCCCTTGAGCTGTTTTTTTGGTTGTTGATCATAATTGGTAGTGGTTCCTTTTGAAACAGGCTTTTAATTCTAATTTTCATCAGAATATGTATTACAGTGCCTGTATTTTTTCCTTATGTAACCACATCAGTGATGGCAATAAATTTACCTAATTAGGTTTTTGGTGTATTTTTAAATAGCATAGTATCCATTATGATATCAATCTTCAGCCTATTGAGTACCTGTTGCATTCAAAGCTTTTGTTTTCTTGACTTGCCATGTTACGCCTAATGTTCTGTTGCTGGTTGTCTGTTGTGCTCTTCTTTTGATCTATTTCGCTTGACTTAATGCCATGAAAAGGAGGTCATGGTGCCAGTGCCTGTAAAATTAAGTTGAATGAATAAGGTGGAAGATAGACCATGAAGGTGGAAGATAGACCATGGGTTTTCTAGCAAATGGGGTAGTATTAACTCTGTGCGGTTTTGTAGTATTGATAATAATCGATGCAAGTGTGTTGGTGTAAGTGAAAAAAACAAATTCCCAATGCTTGATCTGTTTTAGTTGCATTGTCGACTGTGCAAGATCCCATGTGGAAATCTGAATTTGAGATATTGTGGAGTTGTGATAAACAAACTGCTATGTGTCGATCTGTTTCATCCAGCCTATTAACAAATTTCCAGTGCGAATATTGTCGTGCTTTTCTTCAGTCTGGTTGTAGGCCCTCCTAGAAAGTGTGGGATCTGTATTGCTATTTCTTTTCCACAGTGGCCGAATCACACAAGCTTGGATGATTCATAAACAAAAGATAATACTACGTTTCTTCTGGGCATGACATTTCTAATTTCCAGTGCTTACCCAAAATGGGCTCAACATTAAGCCAACCTTTTGTTCGTTGTAGATCGGGTGTCTTGCCAGGCATTGAGCAACTTCGGAGTGGTGTCGTGTAACTTGTATGTTTGTGTATTGTTTGTTTAAGATTTCGTTCGGAATTGGTTGACATTGTTTTTCAGCTGATTGTTTCGATGTCTGCTTTTTAGCAGGATATTTGCAGTGCACTATGTAGACATGGTTACGTTACTCTTTGCTCTAAAACAACATGACATTCACATGGTTCTCTTCGCTTTTTGGCAGTGCATGTTGTTTCATGTTTCGCGAATAGCAATGGTTTTAAGTTACCACGAAGCGAGCTACGATAACAGGAGGAATCGCGTGGTTTTTGTTCACGTTACAATTTCATAAAATGTTACATTTGCTGAGCTATTTCGTGGCTCACTGTGAAAAACATCTTCAATTACCAGTTGGTGATCCATGCTCGGCTTGAGAAAAATATTTTCTTTCAGAAATACTTCGATGGTTTGCGCGTCGAAGACAGTGTTGTTGGTCGATGTTACTCCCATGGAACAAATTAGTGGCTGGTTCATTATTTTCAAGCTAATAAGCTGCCACCATGGAAATTATCTGCATAAAAGCACAAAACGAAAACTGCAAATATGTCATTAACTCGTATGAATCCACTACAAAGTACAAACGAAGCCGAGAAATTTGGTTTTCACTCAAGGATTGTGGTAGCATTTGTTGTCGACGCTTGATCCAGGACTTGCTCAGATTTGTCCAGACTCTTCGTAATACCACGCAGGCGACTTGCTGTCGGTTTTATCCTGAGTAAAGCTGTGAGCTTGTGGCATATCTTTTCAAAAATTCTCCAGTCAGAACGATTTCGCATGTGGTTTTATGGTAAACTTACTGCAGGTCTGTAATAATCTCCCCTACATTATTCTTGTAGAACGTACGCAACAGCAACAACGCGTTTCGTCATTGGGTTGTAAGGTGATATTTTACAGACAAAACCGCGACAAGGACGGGAAATACGCTTCAATGCCTTCGCCGTTTTGTTTCGTTGCCCGCTTGTCGCGGTGCACGGGCAATAGAAACGACGACTTGCTTTTCATCTGATTCGTCGAGGCAATTCAACGTCTCAGCCACAATGGTGACCAAAAGCTGGTAGTTAGGGATCGTTCTTTCACACGTTTGAAAATCTTTCTATCTCTGCGAACTTGACAGCAATTTGTTGGCTTTTCATTTTTGCGGAAGTCTGTAATTCCCCAGGGATTTGAAATGACTGATATTTTGAACTGACCATTTAATGTCGAGTTCTCGTTGCGTCTTCTTCGGTTTGCTTTATAAATGGTTGTCAGTTTTCGATTCGCTTTATGATTCAGTCAAGCAGTTTGTAGTTATTAATGTTTCTGCGACTAGAAAATCTCCCATTAACCAAATGCAGTCTCCACATAATTGGCTGAACACGAAAACTATTCATTCGTGGGTGTTTGACTTGGACATGATAGCGTCTAGTTTTCTATGTGGGATCAAAAAAATTACGCCGGTTCGGCAGCTTTGTCGAGATGTACACCCTGCGAATCACAAGTAGGTAGAAAATGATAAAGCAGGCGTGAAGTTGCGCACTCGTTCAGCATTTATGTGAGAAACTTGTTATCTTTCAATTTTTTTCGCCGTTTGGATCTGACGACATGAACTGCAGTGCCTTGCTGCTTTATGTTGACCAGGATTTTGTGTCCGCAGAAGGTTTGTGTCACTGTGTCAAGTTTGAACAGCTTCTGTAAGAATGCTTGTCGGGAGTCGTACAACCAATATTTCACTGCGCAACGAACGTGATCTATTTCTGGAATGGTAACGTGTGACACGTCACTGAAATTTTTCAATGCCCTAGGAAGATTTGTTTTCTCTCGGTGCTGTAAAAATTCTTGATGGGTTGTAGTTAATGAGCTCTTTTGGCTTCTTCATATAGAAATCTCCTATCTAAAACTTTATTTTTACATGTCCATGTTAATCAGTGTTGAAATGCAAGGTAAGTTCATACTAGCAAAGCTGTTATCTGCACTACTCATTGCTGATAACACGTAAATTAATAGTAGAATATGTTCAAATTTGCCATTTGATCATGGGATATATTCACATTTTCTGCACTCACCTACGAAGTATAATGACGTAATTCAGTTGCGCTAGGATTGGCCATTTTCTGCTTTTTGCCGACTTCCCCATGATTAATGAAAAGTATGTGGTGAAATCGAACCGCCATTTCCCCAGACGCGCTGAACGCGTTGCCAGAGTCACGCTCTGTTGAACACACAATAAAATAACCAAAGACTCAAACTCGGCAGGTGCACATAAAGATTATAGCTGTAAACCGGTGCTGCGCTGGCGCGCGCGCTATTTGGTAGACAATGCAAGGTCAACGTCATTGTAAGAATCCATGCCGTTTTAGGCGAATCGGCCTCGATCTGTTTAGTCGTAGGCGGTGTTTTCGGAATGGTCTCACTGAAATCTGTTTACGCTGTCACTATCACTTGCCCTTTCGTGAAATGGATTAAACGGACCCTGTTCTGCATGCTATGTCACACTTGCACCATCAAAAGTGACCATTTCTCCAACCTATGTCTCATATGCAAACGCCATTAACACTGACATGCTATCTAACCAAATACAGGTTCTTGTCTACGTTAAAACCAGCCAACTGAACTCCACCTCAGATTACGTTACAACATGGCTTCTTCGTAACAGCTATCTTTCAATGTCCATGTGCGAATTAAGGATGCAGAACAGTTGGTTTGAGGCGCGAGTAGTCTATTTTATTCACAGTCTGCAGTATTGAATCTTGGATAGGAATCAAAAGAAGTGTGTACGTTTTGTTAAGTGGTGAATGGTAGTTGCGCGGTTAATATCTACGGTATTTCTATTAAATAATGTAGTAGAGGTATGCACATTTGCACATCTCACTCAAGCAGTGATGTAATGAAAAACACAAAATCAGTTCAGCCTCGTTTTCTGTCGCACGTATTCGTCACAGTGGAGAAGGAACTTCACGTTTGAATATGGAAAGTGCTGGTAAAACCAGCTACAAAACTTAATGAAAGTTCTGTCGTATTAATGTTAAAACAGTTTAAAATATATTTTAAACTGCAAAGCGATGTGTAGTCGAATCTCTCATATTAGAAGCCGTTCTCTGCGCTAATGAGCTGAAAACGTCACTACTTAATAGTGTGCTTGTTGTTTGGACCGCGCTGATGGTAGTCATTATGTAGGCTAGGTGCCGAAGTCATGCACGAATCTAGATAAAACAAAAGCGATAAGTGACCGATTTGCCTTGGTGATCAGTTACGCAGGAAAGAATTTAAATGGTTTCCGTGCAAATTCTGATTCAAACGTTCAACGCACGTGGGAACTTAATGTGACGGCACGTTTGACGCTAAAAGCATTATTTCCGCATGTGTGTGGGAACACCCTATTCGATTTCCGTTCGCTGATGATTGCACGTATCTTTCTTTTTCGGTTCGCTTGTGGGGTCAAAGTGTGCGTCACAAGCCGATTTTTAGTGTTATAAAACATCCAAATGAAGCTTATGACTGATGAGTAATACATTCGCAGGAAGTGCAAATCGTTACCTTGTGCTACCGTTACCTTGCTGAAATTTAGACGCTCCTCGCTGATTCGAAACGAGAAGGTTTCGAAGTCCTGCCCCTAAAAAATCGAAGCAGCCTTTCCTGTGGTTCGTTGCGTCGCATGTTGCTCTTTTTGACATTAACCAGGCGAACGCCACGCTTGTGACAATGCAGTTGTACAAGCGCTGGCTGCTTGCTATTTGAATGGCATGGCGCAAAGAGCAGATCCAAGCTTGTAAACAAACTCTATCATTGCGAACAGCCTGCCCTGGGTCTTCTAATCACATAAAAGCTTGAAATTCCACCGCAGCTGCGCACATAAAAACTTGAAGAGCGAACTGGAACCGAGTTTCGAATTTCTAACGTGCCTGACAGGACGTTATTCGCTCATCAGAGTGGTCGATTAATGCTTATATGACCTCCTGTGAGAAAAGTGGCAATGTGCACTGACACACATAGCGTGCCTAACGACTTCAAGCAGTGAAACATACAATGTGCGATTAATTTCATCTGTAAAACTTTACTTCTAAACATGGTTTTGCAGCAGTGCTTTGGCTTTTCTGATGGTTTCTGTGCGTGGACTTTGGACGGAAAGAACCGTTGCCATACTGCAAATATCTTTTTCCGTACATTATCTGCTTTTGTCAATCAAGGCACAAGCTTACCTTTTCCGTCAAACTACAAAAATTGCTGCTGCTGTTGAATATAGTGACACATTTTTCAGGTTCATTGTCTTGTTTCCTAGTATCTGGCGATCTGCTACTGGACATGACAGTCGCGATGACTCATTGGTGATAGCTTCCAGTGCTTGGAGGGCTTGCGCGAGATGATATTCAAACTAGTCTAACGGCGTTTATTTCGATGCCACTTTTACTTCACGAGGTTAATGAAAGTCGGCGTTATCTTGCCATGAGAGGAAAATCAGCGTACGAAACAAAATGGGTCATTATTTATAAAATGTAACAAATCATATTAAAGCATGTTTTGTATAAAAATCCACTGCGTTCGTTTAGTTTTTTGCATTGCAATAACGACGTGCTGTTTGGTCATAATCTTCGTTGTGAAAGAGTTTTGACACTGCCCGCGCTCAACAGTTCGTTGCACACAATGATCAAAAAACAAGATTTTAAAGCATGTGTTTCCTTAACGTACGTCTGGTTACAACCTACCGCAAAGCACGGCTATAAGCGTTAAGTGATACGTTCGATCCGAAGTTAGAGCGCTTTCATTGCCTTCAGGGTGCTGTGCTGATTCGGTACTGTGCGAATATCAGGTCTTGACGATGCTGTTAGGCGCTGAGAAGGTACTAGTTAAGACCTTTTGTGCCCAATCAGTACTGCCTCTTCTTGTAATTTTGTTTGCAATCCTTTGTAATGATTCTGTGTTGGCGCCTTGTGTCATAAACTTAGAACGTATCGCTTTGCCCTTGTCCGCCTCTTTTTGGTCATGGATAGCTTTAAATGTCGTTAGTTCAGCGACGTGTTGCAGTTAATCTTTGTGTAATTGTCTTGGTACGTTTCATCACATTTGTTGCGATAGTTTTGATTGCCACTGGACGATTTTGTGAGATTAAAACTTGACTGAATTTTCAAAAGCCGAGAAGGTATCCTGCATAGTGTAATCATTAGGTTATCTGCTGAATACTTCGCATCAGGATACCGAACAATAAAGCGGTCATTCGTTTTTTTTCAGGCACTTCACTCGCATCTTCAGTTTAACTAGTCTCAACACAAACCCTGAGATCTTATGGTAGCAGAAAGACGTGCTCTACACACATCGGGAAGTTTTATGTTTTGTTAGTCAGCTCTTAAGTGCAGCAGTTAGTGCTGAAGCGCACCTAGACTGCTTTCCATCAGTAACAACACGTTTCAATTTGCGAAAGGCTTTTGATATATGGCCCTTTTTTGACCGGGTGGAGTTGTTTCTGCTCTCTGTTAAGCTCATGCCTGGTGTTGACTGAGGAATCCGAATGTCAACATCTTTCTTCTTTTGTTTCATGTTTCCGTCACTTTTTGTAGAAAGCTGGCTTTGGCTCATGCTGCAGTTGAAAAAATCTCTTCTGAAAAGCGGTTGATCGTGAATGGCAAATGTCGCATGATTTACAAAATGACCTCGTTGCAAAGCCGTCAAGAAAAGTTTGCAGTGGTTTTAGCTTTGTAATAAAAGTCTTTCAATTGGCACTAGTTAAGACGAAACAAATACCAGTTTTTTTTTAATTGCTGCGAATCACCAGACAAAATGCAGCGAATGCATATAAGGCTCTTACTTGCAATAAGCTTATTCAAAATATGCTCTTGCGCAATAAACTACGCTCATATGCCATTTGGATTTGGTTGCTGTGCTCCGTGGAACAACACCAGGTTTGCTCTGTGAAATAGTTTTCCGTGATGCCCATCGTTTGCGCTCAAAGAAAATCTTGTGATGGAAAATCGTTGTGCTTTTTTAAACAGCAAATAATAGTAGGGTGTACAACGCTAGCATCTTATCGGGAGTAGTGACAGGTGGTGGCGACAGCTCTATGACAGAACCTAAGAGCTCCGTAATCTTTCTAAATCTTAGAGCGAGACGCAGTTCGCTGTAACCCCCTGCTGTCCGCTTGTAATTTGTGGCTGCCAGCCAAACGTTGATATGGATACAGCTCTGTGACGTAACACGTGAACTGTCGGAATGACTTTTGTTTTTTTTCAGTCGTTCATATACTCATGTTCACATGGCTTGTGGTCAAAATTTCTGCCTGCACCACCTCCTTTGCCTGGCAAAGGAAAGACGGTCGCGCATGTTCCAAAGCTGTTTTGTTTGCAAGAGCGCAGAAATTGCGACCAAGATCGAAGTTACAAACACTTTTGTAGAGGGTAAAACCTCGAACTCTCAATAGCAACAAATCGATCATTTTACCTACATTTTTGACAGTGACCAGTTTCTCGAAAAACGGCGTGATAAACACAAAAAAGACCGAACGAAAAAAACTAACCCATCCAGAAACTATTGTCCAATGCTGGAAGTTTTGCTCGTTCGTGTGTTCTACATTTGTTCAAATGATATTTCGAAATTGTAAGTTGCAATTGGCGTTTTCACCTCTTCACTTTCCTCTCTCCGGGTGAAGACTTGCATTCGTCAGCATTTTCGAATAAAGACATGTGTTTGACGTACACTGTATGTTCAATGACTTCACACCCACACACGTCTTTACTTCTCTTTTTTGGATATTAAGTTTGATAGAGGGATACGACTGCACTAATATGTACTCGCAATGGTGATGCTCACGATCTGCGATGTTTGTTTCTTCTATATGTGGTGATTACAAGCTGTCGTTCATCGTATTGTCAAAGTTTATCCCCATCGACGATGTTTTATCTCCAAACAAACGTTGCTCGAGATAACAACAAATCCGCACAATGCGCTAGATTTACAGGCTATTGCAACAAGAGGAAGACTTGAAAGTTTGAGCCTGGAAAGTTGGCTGTGCAGAAGCGGTTTGTTAGATGACTTCTGTTCTACACAATACGAATCTCAAAATCGGTTTACGACATAGAGTAATTCAATACGCAGTTGCTCGTAACTGGCTGCATTGGTTAACAAAAAGTCTGCAGCAAGTATGTGGCTTCGGACCAAACACAGAAGGGCTCTTAGCGGATGATGTTAGAAGGTCGTTGTAGACCTTGTATTCCGTAGTTGCTTTGCGACGCTTTCAGATTCTTGCAATTCAGAGTCGACCGAAACTCATCGTTGTGTGCTAGTTCCAATGGCTGCCACTCACGTAGGTTGAGGGGTGAGATTGTACCCTGATGCGGCATGCGTAATGCGAGGCATGGGCGTTTGAATGCTATCAGAAATAAAATCTGCAAAGGCATTTGGGTTGGTTTGGGATGATGAGCCTACCTGCAACATATCTCGTTCAATTGCGCATCTTTGCAGAAGGTCGACAGCACTCAACTTCACGTACGTCATCAACTGGGGTTTACGTCAAAACCGTAGTGTTATTTTATCATCAGCAATGCTCTTCCATAGATGTCACATTGGCAGCTTACGTTTTGTACCATAGTTGCTTGGCTCAAGAAGTTGTCGATGTATTTGAATGGTTTCCAGAAAACGTGGTGTCTGTGTCGTACTGCTCTATAACGTTTTTCTGAAACTGGCGTCGGTATATGGGTTTGGACTTATTTTTCATAAAGCGTGCAGAAAACGAATAAAGAAAAGGTGAACACATCCAAGCAATGAAGAAATGGTTTAAGAACTAACCGATTGTTATCTGCATTCGTTCGTTGTAGTTGAATAAACGAACAATTCCACCAATTCCATTAACCTGGAACACGCTTAGGGTAGATCTTGTAACGTATCGTATCGTATGAGAAATTGGAGCTAAAGCAACAGCGATCATGCAGTGAAATCTTGACATCTGCAAAAATAGAGAATGCATCAAACTGCTGGGCTCGTACATTACGGCACAATTTCTGACGTTTATATCACCATACCAAGTCCTGGTGTAAAACGATAGGTTGCAAGATATCTGCAAGTCACTTTTTAGTCAGTTTCACTGGTATGCTTATATGCTTTTGTGAAAATGTAAAACACAACTGTTTTCACTTTGTGTTAAGAAGGTGAACAGCAGGTGTATTCACTGTTTCATTCCGCATATCAGCAAAAATAGTTCCAACGCGACTGGTGGTTGCCTCACCTTTCTTTTGTCATGTACTGCTCAGTGCTGCAACAGGTTTCTCTTCAAAAAGCACTAGATTCACAAAAAAAATTTACTAGATTTAAAATTTTTGCGTCGAAGTTCGCAGTTTTGCTAGAAATGGTTTAATTATTTACATTATCGCGCAAACACCATTGCCTTATTTGCAAGTTTGTTAATGTCGATCATACTGAAGCCAGGCAAATCTCACACCAACAATCATCAGGTTTTCTTCAAGAACTGTGTGCGGCAACGCTCACGGAAAATTTTAGACCAATCAACCTAACATTTATTTAATTATTTCTTCTGCAGCGTTCCTGCAACGAAATGAAAATACCGTCATGGCCAACATTGCAGCAATTAACAGGACGGAAGAGAAAACAATCAGAAACTCAAATTAGAAACACTTGTTCGTTCTTTTAGTGCAACTGCAAATCTACAAATAACGATCCACGTAATCAGTTGAATACCGCATTGAAAAGGGCTGAAGAGTTAGAAAAAAAATGATTTTCTTCAAACACATACTTTGCAAAAAAACACTAGATCTAGTGAAAAATCACTAGGCGTGGCACCAGTACTACTGCTGAATTGCAAGTGTTTGCAGCTTGGTTTGTCGTGTTTTTAGGAGTCTTCCTTCTTCGCAACCTGCCATAGGTTCCACGACGCACAGATTGAAAACATTTCTTGGATGCAGCACAGTGGCCTTTATCACTGTTTTAGTAAATTTCGTGCTGAGTATTCGTATCTGGTTGGCATTCCGTTTTGTCAAATTGTCCTGCGATGCTACTCTGCATACTCCTTTGGAAACAGCGTAGTATTTGCTAAGACCTCCTAAGAACACAAGTTGTGGAAAAGCAACTCGCCATTGAATATTTCTGCTTGTCACTGACGGCTCTGTACGCAGCAAACCCTTGCTCGTTGCTCGAGAACGAACAACACTGATACTATCCAGCCGTTTTCCAATGATCATTATTTAGAATTCTCATTTTGTTTTCGTACAGGTGCCCGAATGGTTATGGTGGTCGTACGTGCAACGTAAAAAGCAACAAATGTCAGCCGTCGACTTGTCAAAACGGTGGAACGTGCTTGTCTTTGAAAAGCAAGAGGGGACCCCTTCAGGTTTTCTGCTCTTGTCCTGCCGGTTACACTGGGACAAGGTGTGAGAGTGTTCTGCAGCAAGATGCTTGCTCCAGTAATCCATGCCGGTACGGGTTGTGCCTGCCTCTTCCCAGCTACGACTACATTTGCCAGTGTGAAGACGGTACCCAAGGTGAGTCATGGTTTGTTGCGAACTTGTCCACCAATGAAGCTTATTCGATCCTGGTAGCACTGACTGGCTTATGTTCTTAGACAAAAAACAAAAGTCTCTAACGCAAAAGAATGCTTGTCTGATGTAGGAAAATGAAAACTATCTTGTTTCAATTGTAATTAATTCAATTTCAGGTAAAAGCTGCCAGCCGTTAAATCATTGCGAACCGGATAACCCTTGTCACCACGGGGGCGTGTGCACGACGGTTGGTAACACATTCAAGTGTTCTTGCCCTGAAGGTCTTTACGGTGACACCTGCCTGACAGACCGAGATGAATGCTCTGAGATGGAGTACCCGTGTCAGGTGAGATGCCATGTTCACCGAGTCTCGCCATAGTAAAAACAATTTCCATATTGAACGAAGCCAAGCGAAAGTATAAGCCTGGTGTGTAGAGTGAGTGAAGGACATCCGCCTTCAAAAATGCAAGGTTTCATTCATTTTAAACTCAAAATAAATTGTTATTTCGTTGACGTTAATGCGGTAAGCTGCCCTTTTGCACTCAATGTCCGTATAGCCTTTGAACTGTGGTTGGCAGCATTTTCACTGACAGCGTCATTTAACCCATGAGCAAGATTTTTTCGCTGAAAGCTGAAACACGTACTCAAAACCATTCGATGTTTTTGACAACCGTTTGAAAAGATTGATTGTTACCGTAGTGACGCCATGACTAGCCAGTGGAAAAAATTCTGCGTAGCTTCAGGAACAGGAGACTGCAAGTGAAATGTACCAAAGATAATTAAATTAATCCAATCAAATTCCTTGCTCCAGTGTTGTTTGGTATTACTGCTGGCAATCATAAAAGTTACATTGCCGGTAATGGCACCAAATCACATCGAAGAAAAGCGTATGACAGCATTCTCTGATCCGTTTCGATTAAATGGCTACTCGTTCGTAGCAGTAATGGAAAGATTTCATTTTAGCGTCAATTGCAGCAGTTCCGTTAAAAAATGTTACTTGATCTCATCTCTTAACTGGTGACAGTGAAATGAAAAGGTCAATAGCTGAGTTGCTGGGTCAGTGGAGTAATTTCGTAATTACCTTTAGACATTGTCAAGATTCTTAGATGCAAGTTAGTTATCTTTTTGGACTAAGTAAAAGCTCGAGATTCAGTGATGGTTTTGAAATGCTTGTACCACCCAATTGGATCCAGAAGCAGACAAATGTACCCTCATTTGCATTCTGAAATTTGTTACAGGCCTGGGTATAAATTGCAGCTGCGCAAAAACGTTGGAAGTTAGTCTGTGAATGCGAGCGAGTCGGAAAACGAGAATGCTTGAAATGTATTGTGACGTTGAAAATACGCCGGAGAAACGAACGCGTTTCATAGTTCGACGTAATTGTTTCGTACACCAACGGATAATTAGTGACTTTAAGCACCTGTTTGCTTCATCTATGTTTAATGAGGTACAGTGTTGCATGTGCATAATTCACAAGATGCACTCGACCAGTTAATTTCAAGCAATTTGCCGATTAAGCATCTCCGACCGTATTTTTGCGCTCGTCGCATGCTTCTTTGAATCTGTGCTCATCGCATCTCAGTTTGCCCAATAGATAAGTCTTAGCACCAGCATCCGATCGTGCGCTATGTGATTTACAATTTGACTCGCCGAAACTTCTCCCGCCAACTGTGAACGTCGTCGGGCTTGCCCAGCGGTGTTGGCGATTGGTTAGTTGGTCGTGGAACTTTGTATCGTGAGTTCATGAAGTAGCGCAACTTCTCCATTGCTTCTGTTATTGTCTTGTTCAATTTGCGGCGCATGCCAAGCGTGGACGCACTTCGCGCTGAGGCAGTTGCCAGCCTTGGAAATAGTCCTTCGATTTGGCGACACAGATTGGCGGGCCAGGCCTCCGCGAGCAACTGTTTGTATTTGCCGAACAAAGACCAGTTGACACGAGCGCATCGAAACGCGCTTTTCGTGTTCTTGAAACCGAGCAGCTACAAAACGTATATTTCGACTTTCTTATCAGAGCACGATTTCCACGCGTTGCTGTTTGCAGCGACATACGCCAGGCGGCGCGCAACGCTACGCACATGTTCCGTAGCATATTATTGCCCCGATTACTTATTGATGACGTCGCGGCCACAAATCTGCGCAATACAACCCGGCGGTGCGCGCGCACACACGCGCCGTTCGTTTCCATCGCATGCCGCGCAAACGCGCTCCGTGGGAAAGTTGCGCGCCAGCCGCCCGACAAGAAGGCTCGTTCGGGATTAAACAAAGAGTGATCGCACTCCAGCGATGTCGCGCCCGCTTGAGGTCTTTTTTCCACAGTTAATTAAGCTCACTCTCTTCACGCCTCGGTGCACTCGGGCGAGAGCACTTGTGCCATGCTCGAGGTTTGAGAGGGTCGCTCGGATCGAGTTACTTGGACAGCGTGAGCAATCGCGTTGCTAAGTTTTTGTGATATGCTTTGCTTGAAACGATCCTCCGCGTGCCACGGTGCATTGTTGTTAACGAGTCGCTGACGTTCGGTAGCACTTTTTCGCTTTGTGTTTTCGCGCAGCTTGTTGATGGTGGCGTTGTTTCAATCACAATTAAGGTAATGTTTCGATTCCGTTTGCTTACGAAACCAGACTGAAGCTTTCTTCACAAGAATCACTCGCATGCGCTTACCAGGCTTTGTGTTGAATGAACGTCTGTGTTTCAAATCTTGACTAACTAATTGGAAGACGTAAAGTATTCTTTGTTTTTATGTCATTCAAATGCGTTAATGAAATAAGGCTGCTATACTTCTTGGATTGGTTGCAATATTGATCATGCAGTCACTGCCTGTCATCCCTCTGTTATGTCACAACTTTGCCAAACAAAAGCCAGGAGCCCAATGTGTTGCATAAGCTTAAAGAATGAAATTTATTTTGGACGTGCGCTATTTTATTTACTTTTATCGATCCGGTGGGAGCAATACTTCTATCGAACATCAAGAACCAATACAAAAAATTTCCATTCACACCAGCTGCGTTAAAACTCTAACTGCCGTGATGGCAACCACACACCAGACATTTCTTTGTCCTATCTATTTGATGTTTTATTCTTTGAAGTGTGGTTGTACGAATACACTCTTTCTATTTTCTTCTTCAAACAGAATTAATTAGCTGCGAAACAGATTTTCACCAAACTTGTCAAAGAACCAGCCAGTTTTGACAAGGGTCAGTGGCATTTGCCACTTGCAATTTTCGATAAGGTTAACGATGAGGCGTGAATTGGATTTCATTTTGTTAGTGAGGTTTATTCGAAGAATTTTGGGCGGAAGTTTTGGGAGCACGTTTCTTTACTTTTATGCCTTTTTGCGAACGTCGTTTGTGGCTGTTTCGAACCGATAACTAACCGTCCGCAATTAACTGAAAAGCTCTAAATGAAATTTGAACCCTCGTCTTCCCGTGTTTGACAGAAGTGTTGGCCAATCGAGCCACACTTAAACCGAGCTGCCACTTTTGCGTTTTAACACCAGCGGTTTGGATTGGTTAAAAAGAGTGAATATATCAATTTCAAACTGCAGGGTTTGCTAAACGAACTTGCCTGTTCGGTGAAATTTTCGTAATCGCACTGTACCGCAAGGCCAACCATTTTGTGTTGATCACAAAGTAGTGCAGTAAGGTAATGTGACTGAAGATACTTGACAGCGCTGAAGCGAAGAAAGTTGTAAAATGCGAGTAACTGTTACTCTTGCTGCAAGTTCTGGTTTATAGCGTCATGTCGCGCCCAGATATATTAGCTCTCGACGTAGCGCAGTAGTAGTTTGAAAAACAGCAAAGCGGTAAACCGTGACAACGTGTCGCGTTACTTTGGTTTATCGCAGCAGCATTCAGTCGTAGTTGATCTTTTTTTCGCTTAACCCGAAAACATTTTCGCCATCTCAAATTTCTTCCTTGACTTATTTCCTTTAAACATCGTTGGATTGCAGCTCATTGACGTTTGAGACAATTTTTTTCATGACAGAATGGCTCTGTGTGCGTGAACATATTCGGTTCTTACAAGTGCGAATGCGCTGTGGGCGACACCGGCAGCGACTGCGGCTTGCCGTTCGATCGCTCCTCCGGCAGTGCGTGCAGTTCTGAACCCTGCTTACACGGAGCAACATGTAATGACCTAGCACCGTCCACGTACGCGTGCGTATGCTTGCCAGGTAACCTTCCGTTTTGGCGCATATATTTTGTGGATTCGCTGAACAATTTTAAAATTCTTTTACGTGATTCTCAGTTGCCAGTCGACTTAACGTTGAAACTTGTTTTCCTGCAGTCGTCGCTCGCGTGCTCTTGGTTGGTTTTGCGTTGAAGTGAGAGCCAACCGCGTTTAGACTGCATGATCCTTTCAAAAGCAGTTGCTTGATTTTTGCTATCCTAACGAAACGCTTCACGAAAGTAAATGGACGGTCGGATTGTCACTCGTCATTCAAGTAGCACAGCGACACTATATTCTTTTGAGAAATGACGTTCTCAGAAAAAATCATTTTGTTGTTATTACAAGGTGTCGGGGTTGTTTGCTCTGACCTCAGTTGAACCGTTTGCGCTTGCAGGTTATACTGGCACCAATTGCGAAATCGACATAGACTACTGTCTGCTCAATCCTTGCAAACACGACGGTACATGCGTTGATGGTGTCAATACTTTCAGTTGCATCTGCACCCCTGGCTGGACAGGTACGAATGTTTAAGTCAGCTGAAACCTGAAGGACACTTTAGCAAAAATATGTGTACTTTGCGTTACCTGCAGTCTCTAAATTAAAGTTGTGGCGTAAGAGAATATTTGCCATGCATTTTTCTTGTGAAGCGTTTGTAAGCTCAACTGATCCGCTGCAGTGGGGTTGGCCTTCCTGCCATGTTGAACTGCACAAAGCTGGCAAGTTCTGTGTATTACTAACTTTCTAAAATCAAGACGCAATTCGTGTTGTCGGTTCCAGGCCCGGGCTGCAATACTGACGCCGACGAATGCGCGCTCGATCCAACCCTGTGTAAGAACGGAGCCACCTGCTTAAACACCGAAGGTAACTAAGCAATAGTGTATCTAGTGTTGCACCAAGACCTCCTAGAAAACTTGTTGATTTAGGAGGCCTTAATTGCACAATGCGTGTACTGCGGCCTCTGCTAGGACGTCTGAGGTAGCTCTGTCGCGCATAACCCGTTGCCAGATGGGAATCTAGCCCTTGCAGACCTGAGTTTTGTGTACGTATAGCAAAGCTCATGTTGTAGCAATCGTCCTTGTCACCTGGCTGCTTCTATAAGCGCAGCTTTTCGGATAACAATCCCTATTGCAAAGTTAATTCTGTTCGCGGAACAAGCAATTCTTTTGCAGATTTTTCCGAAATATGAGAGTAAATTATTAAAAAGCTTGTTTTTTCCTTCACACATGCGCTTCTCTGTTGCGATGGGTCCAGTATGCATCACTTAAAACTAAAAAAATGTTGACCTCGGGACCACAGATCTCTCAGTCTCTCGACCATACACGTGGCAGAGGGATACAAGATATTTGTACGAAACGACAAGGGTGTTGTCTAAAGCAGAAATTCCGCATACCGCGGCTAAATACTCGGCTTCAGTTGATTGAACTGAAAGGCATGCAGGAAACTTAAACCGGCGCCCGTTTTTATCCAGGCTCTTATCAATGCTCTTGCGTGAACGGTTGGGCCGGTGCCGACTGNAGCGAGAACGTCGACGACTGCACCCCGTCGTCATGTTTNCACGGCGCCACATGCCACGACGAGGTCGGCAATTTCAGGTGTGAATGCCCTCCTGGAAAAGCAGGTGAGTGAAAAGTAGCAGGCGTTTTGGAAAGGTAAGCGCTCAGAAAATACAACACCGTATGTTCTGGCCGCTGCTGGGGGGAGGTCGTTGTCCCCCAGACTTCGCAAGTTTTAGTCAGGCTACACAAGCCCTTGTGAAGCAGTGCATAAGCTTGCTGTGACACAGACTACGACGAATTCTTAGCGCGATTTCACAGTGCCGACTTATACATATGTTTCTGGTGAAAGAAAGAACATACCTCACGTACTCGCAGTCATCCATATTCAGTTGTTGACCTGACACGACCTTGGTATAGAATAGGGATTGAAAAAAGCCTGTTATGTCAATTTCTCTTTCAAGTGGCGAAGTGAAAAGATGTAACGACCGAGGTTGACGCAGCAATCAATAACGTCAAGCCATTTTTCAAACGGCAAAGCCTGTCGAATTTACAACACGGTACAGCTCATGCGGCTGCACGTATTCACTGCATTGGCGCTTGGAGCAGATTATCCCACGCTCGACATCACGCTTAGCGGAAGGTTATCAGCGTCGTTCTGTATTTTTTGTGGGAATTCATATCGCGGCTAATACTGGTCGTGTCGCGTTGTGGTCGTGTACTTCGTGCTGTCGTATCGTTTCCTCATCTTTCCTCGTGTCCTACCCGCGATATGTTTCGCCATCCATTTGTGGACACAATTTTCCATTTGCGATGAATTTGCATTCAAGAAGCTTCGGGACTAACCCGTATTACGTAAGAAAGGTGCTTGTACGGCAAAATACCATCTGGCATGGTGCTTTTTTTTGTACAAAACAAAAGCTGTGTTTCGCGTCAGACGTTTGCAACCGCAAATGCAGTTTCATTCAATGGAGGAAGGTTATTTAGTCTCGCCGTGTTGGAATTTCTTTTTTCACAACGTCCTTTCAGTGTCGTAATGCGAATTGTTCCATCCCGATCAGCATTGTCGTCCACAAAAACCTTATCTTGTTGCCACCAGTTCGCTTGACCTTATTCGAAATGGCAGCGCACCTACCACCTCAACGCTTTTTAAAGGCTACCATTTTCGTTTTCCGGTGCAGAAGACAACGTGCCGATTGAGGAAGCTCGCGTTTCCTTTATTAGCCGTATAGGCGCAGGCTGCCTTTTCTCAGACGGCTTCCCTTATTGCTCAATTGCTCTCATTCATTTTTCCGATTCGGACTGCGAGCGAAATCTTTGTAACAGCGCAGCGCAGCGCTCGAAATTACAAAACTCTTAATCGCCGACATTTGAGACCCTGACGCGCTTTGAAATGTGTGGCGCTCACTCACCAACCCAAATGTTGTCCAGTCAATGTTCGATGACGTTGTGCAGCGGAAGCAGATACTTCGTTGTACGTGCAGCGTTGGAATGAGCTCTTGGCGTTAAGTTTGAAAGAAAACACTGTTAATCTGGTACAAGATACGTTGTGTGATTGATGCATGGCTTCCCCTCAGTGACGCACTGCTACTGCGCGTAAGCGCCATTGCCGCCCTGCTTACGAAATTCTCCCTTGCTGGCCTACTGCTGTTAGGCCGGAGGCTCGTCTGACCGATCCTTACCTAAACTGACTGGAATACTTCTCTTGCAGGAGTTTTGTGCCACGTTGAAGACGCTTGCTTTGCTGATCCGGCCCCATGCGTTCAAGGATCTATCTGCAACACCAACCCGCTGAACGGACAAGCTGTATGTGTATGTCCTGAAGGTTACGAAGGCACTAATTGCTCAAATGATATCGATGAATGCTCGCTAGGTAAGAGACGTGCGACGGCGCAAGCGCTGTATTTGGTTTGGTAAAATGGGTTGCTATCAAACGCTCTTGTGTTTATTGAGAGCAAAAGTGTTGTATGTTGTCAGAACCAAGAAGGCTGTTGCAAAGATCTGACTGAAACTTCTGCGTGTTTATTTTTCTTGTACCCTGTATGACCTTTTCGTCTGCTGACAATTTTCTTTTAAAATCCGTAAATTAGCTGCGCAAGTCTGATCCAATCCTTAAGAAGCGTTCATGTGTAAAAATTGGTTTTAGCAACGCGGTCATAGCCGGGCCATTAGGTATAATGCGGCAAGGCGTCATTTGCTCGTCTTGTGCTGGATATTTTCAACTCGGACGGGGTAAGTTTGGGTCATGACTTGAGAAAAAGTTTAAAAAGCAACTCTCGCGTGCTGCACTTCACCCTGACAAGACTCTTAAACATTTAAAAGTCCTTTTTCCACCAACAGTTCACAAAACTTTCTCAATGTTCAGAAGATTTTTAGACAACAGGCGAAGTAATTGTTCTGCAGCGTTGTCGAGTATTAAACCTTTGGTTCAGAAATTGAAAGCTGCAAGACTTGGAAGAAGAAAGCAAATTGCACTACTTCATGAAATTACATAAAATTACGGCAACGTCCGTAGTTATTTTGTGCTGTTCCGCATTGACGCGTATCAATTGTCACTCTTCGAACCTCCAGGTGTGAATCCATGCGCGCACGGGGGGTCGTGTGTGAACGTCCCGGGAAGCTTCACGTGCCAATGTGTCGACGGCTACACTGGCCCGAGGTGCGAGACGAACATCAACGAATGCTCGTCCGAGCCTTGCCTGAACGACGCTACCTGCCTCGACCAGATCGGGCGTTTCGTCTGCGTTTGCATGGCAGGTTTGTCCACATCCGGGCTATTTTGCGCTTCAGTGTGACTTGCGAGGTTGCATTAGCAAAAAAAAGAATGTTTTAGTGTACTGGTGGAGTCCGTTAGTGGATGCTGGGAGAGCGATTCTTCCCTGTGCTTTCTTGCCAGAAATGCTGAATGTTTCCCATCAATGGTGCATCACCTGTAAAGCGTAAATCCGAAATTTTGCTGCCCGCTTTGCTTGGAGCAGCGCTGGATGTACAGCGTGCCTTATCGTAGGCCGTGCCTGATTTCAGAGCTGCTGACTCCATCATTTGGCATTGTTTGCGCGTACAGTCACAGTTGAAAAGCTCCGCGAAAGTAAATTAATAGCGCTTCATTTCTTGGTCCGTTTCGACGATATCCAATTCGTGCAATCGTTGATCTTGCCGATGGAATATAATTCGAGCTCCACGTTCGTACCGCGCTTGATCAGGTTTTGTTTGTAGGGTTCACTGGAGTGCAGTGCGGACAAGAAATCGACGAATGCAACTCGAATCCCTGTATTAACGGCGGCGTTTGCCAAAACCGAGTAAATCATTACACCTGCGACTGTCCGTCCGGTGAGTAGTGGCTGCAAAAAAATTTATGTTCCCGTCATTTGCGCGACTATTTATGCGTTTGTTTTTTGCTAACGTTATGAAAAGCTTCGTAGAACAGTACACCTACCGTCAGGAGCAAGATAAAGAGTTTTATTTTATTTCCGTTCATGGCGGGCTCGCATGGATTCCGTTCCACCTTGCTTGTATGAAAAGAAATCTGGAGCGAAGTCATAAAGTGGTTTCACTTGCTTTCTGCAGCCCTCCCGTAGACTAGGATCCTTGCATGTTTTCTGAGGGTGGAAGACCCTTTTGGCAAGGGGCCCAGTCGGGTGAAAACCCCTTGCAACCATTGCAACTTAATTGTAAGCCTGAGAGAGAGACACTTTCAGGTCCGATTCGGCTGCAGGCCGGTTTATCTCGTGTTCTTGCTGCTCTGGGATAAATTTCACCGTTTTCGCTAAAGCGCCTGTCAAAATAGGCTGCGTCGAAACAGGACACTATCGAGCCGAGTGTTTCTGCGATTCGGTTCAAGTATTTCATTTCGGCACGGCTCCGTTCTGAATCGTTTCAAGCAGCGCTGTCGAAGGAGCTGACGTCATCATAGCAGCTTGCATGGCTGCTGAGAGAAAACTAGTGATTGCGAAGTGTGGCGTAATCCGGCGCGCTCAGCAAAGACTGATCGGAGTTGACAAGGGGGGATGGAGTGGAGTTGTGGAATCGCGTCACGTGGGCCATTCAAAAAAAACGCCTTTCAAGGTCGTGATCACGTTTCCGGCTTTCGTGCACCGTCTTTTCATTTTTGCCCGTCGTTGGATAGAAAAAAATCGAGACCTTTTCCGCGTTCGACAGGATTTACGGGAACAAACTGCGCGATAAACATCGACGACTGTGCGTCCACGCCGTGCCAGAACCACCTGCAGTGCGTCGACGGCATCAACGACTACACATGCAAGTGCCAAGAAGGTAGGCGTGCTGTGTGAACGATGCGGTTTGGAGACAAGCGCCAGTTGTCGGAAGATCGCGTTCGTGCAGGTCAAAACTGGCGTATTGGGACGCGTAACTTTTAAACGGGCTGCCATGCTCCGTGTGAAGAAAATAAACCCGACAGCAGAAGCAGACTGGTTCCCACCATAGAAAATGAGGTCATCTCTTCCTACTTCAAAATCGACAGTTGATCGATTGCATGGCAATGTGTTAGCAGCAAATATCTTTTTGTGTGTGTGACCATCTGTTTGCGGTTCATCGCACTGTCGCTTGTCCCGTGAGCGTGGAGGTATTGTGCCCCGTAATCGACCAGTGCACGATCGCAGCTGTCTTTCTCGGTGCTGCCAAGGGCGGTTGGTTGAATGATGCATATTTTAGGATTCTTGTTCCCGAAACCAAGTGCTTCGCTTTCGCTAACTGGCGTTTGTCAGCGCCGTTGCTGCTAAGAGACGAAAACAAACGCGATATGATTTTCCAGGTTACACGGGTAGGAATTGCGAGACCAACATCAACGAATGCGCTTCGAGTCCTTGCCATTATGGAACGTGCATGGACGGCATCAACAGGTGCGTTATTGCTGTTGATAAAATAAACAGTTGAAAGTCACTTCCCAAGTGACATTCAGGCTTCTGAGACGCTTTGATGATGAAAAAGCACAAGGAAACAACTGTAATTGAAACTTAAATGACAGTCAAAGTTTAAGATGCGGCGTAAGAATTACTATAGAATTGGCATTTTCAGCGGAAAATTGTTGAATGAGTCCGTAAAAAATTAGGTAAAAGCTTAATAATGCATTGTGTAGTAGAGCTTTTTTGTATTTCTTCCGTGTTTAAATTGTGAACACGCAGAGTAGCACTCACATCTTTTCTATTTGAAGACAGGCTTTTACTTTAATTAATCGACTTGTGGCCATTAAAACTATATCCCAGCATTTTTTCCTCTGCTTTATCACTAACTTCGTAAATTTTTCTGACTGTGTGGTTAACACACGAGCGTTTCGTGCTTTCGATTAACCCCGACTTGAGATCGGTGTTCAAATGCTCTGCTACCTTCATTTAAATCCAATCCTATGAAATTTGTTTTGGCCACCAAGTTGGAATTACCTTTTGTCCAAACCCACTGGTAAGTCCGAACAGGAAAAATCGTTCGAGACTCATGCGCGAATTCGATCTCGTGCTTCTCAGTGTTCGGTTTGTTGTGCGCTCTTGAGGTTAAGCGAGAATCGACGACGCGCTGACCCTTGTTTTTACGGAGTCACGAGCGAAAAGGAAATATGGTTTGCGCGATTAAACTTGCTCCTCTGCGTTTAACATCGGCGGAGGTAGTAAGTAGTATTTTGCACGACGTCATCGACGCTATGTTTGCTTAACTGAACGCACAGAAAATGTCAATTAAATGAAGAAAGGATGATATGATTGTTCGTTGTCAGAAACAACGAAAAATGTTAGAAAACCAATATCACACCCTTCCAGGTGGGTTTTAAAGTTCCAGCTATCAGTGCTTAACTTTGAGCTGGGTACCCCTGAAGCCGTGAATATGAAAGTTTCAGAATGGGTTTTCTAAAGTGCGACAGTTTGGCAAATCCAGAAAATAGAGCAGCGTTGCTACCTTGTCCTTGGCCACTTCTCACCGTTGCCTGAAGGAAAGATATAATTAATTTCATGTTTAGGTTCACCTGCGTTTGCCAAGATGGATATGGCGGAACCTTGTGTCAAACTCCCGTTAACGAGTGCGACACGGCTCCTTGTCAACACGGCGGTACATGCAACGATCTGACCGCGACTTACAGCTGCACTTGCCCGTTGGGCACTTCTGGCAACAAGTAAGCGTGTGGCAGCCTTGCTTTTTATCTCCCCCGATTAAGCTGTCGTTCTGTCGACTTCCATTGCGTTCCACACTAACGCTAGTTCTAAGTTCCATGAATTACCAGCAGTTTGATAGAAGTTAAAAACTGTGCACTTTCCCAAGGCTGTGCCTGGCTGAAAATCAAAATCAAAAGTCAGTTGTTACTATTCGCCATAAGATGTTTCAGACAGATCACGCATTCTAACGTTTTGTTGTAATTTTCTCTGTGTATAACGACGTCATCTGTTTTGCGACAGCTGCGAGATAAACATCGACGAATGTCTTTCTAGTCCGTGTCAGCACGGCGCATGCGTGGACGGCATAAACGGATACACCTGCACTTGCCAGCCCGGGTATACAGGTACGACTTAACAAACTTTTTCCGCGAAGAAACAGGTCTCAACGAAACCTTTAGGTTACTTTTGTATTTTAAAAAATGCATTGTAAAATGATGTGTGCTTGCTTTCCGTACCACACCCTGCACGCTCCTGGAAAAATTGCTTGTCCTGATCTCAGGCAACCGCATCTCCGGTGTTGTTGCAGGCGTGCTCTGCAACGCTCAAATAGATGAATGCGCATCGAATCCTTGTCAGAATGGCGGAACATGCGAAGATCGCATCAACGGCTACATTTGCCACTGCCCTCCAGGTGAAGATTGTGATTTGTACCTGTCGTTGACTCGGACGATGACACAAGTCGCTAGTATATGTTGAAGACCTCATTTAATGAGTCCCTGTCGGTCTATCGTGACCTTATCCGAAATGTTTCCAAGCGATTGGTGCATTGCACCCTTGGTTTGCCGCGTACTCGTTAAATTGTGTGTCTTGTCCACTTGTTCTGACCAGCAGTGCGCTGCTTCTAAAATAAGCAAGACGTTGGGTTTCAGTCTCTTCATCGTGCAATGGCTCACAGGCAAAGCTGCCCAGGTTCGAACAACACATGTGTTGCGAAACCTGTGGGCTGCCAGTATTTTTTGTTATTCTTGCGTGCAGTGGCTTAGTTTAAAATGGTGCCATTCGAAATTACGCTTAATTACGAGTTGGGTTTGTTACCTTCGCAAGGTTACAACGATGCCCAGTGCTACTCGAACCTGAACGAATGCGCGAGCGATCCGTGCGTCAACGGTGTATGCATTGACGGCGTTAACAGGTATGTGGAAGGTTGCGTCGATACGGGGATCATTTTTGTGGCGATATTTCGTCAGATTTGAGAAATAGTAGAGTGTTGGTTCGTCTAACTTAGAACATGTCACCTGTGTCGCTTTGTTTAGGCTTTTTGCAAATACGGCGACGGTTAGCTGATGGCAAATTAGAGGAAAAGAATTGTCGGTTCTCGTGTTGTTCTTTATTGTTGTGATTGCGTGTTACTTGATTATTACGTCATGGCGTTCTGAAAAAACTCGCCGTGCTGACCGCTGCGGATCCAGGCTGCGCCGTATTTTTTTCTGCGCTTTGTTAAAAGACGCGGCGTACTTTTTTCAGATACACGTGCGATTGCTACGCGGGATACGAAGGCACCAACTGCGAGTACGACATAAACGAATGCGCTTCTGCGCCTTGCCAGCACGGCGCAATTTGCGTGGACCACGTGAACTCGTACTCATGCAAGTGTAAGCCAGGTTACCAAGGTACTAGTGCTTGGTGAAAAGAGTGTTTTTTTTTAATGTTGCGTCCTCGTGAAACACTTTTAACGCATAAAAGCGAAAGTTCCCGTGTAAACACCAAGTGGTTGGTTTGTTCATGTGTGCGACGTTCCAGTTTACACTTTCGCTGCTCGTCTTCTACCGTTGTCCGATCTTCACCAGGTGATAACTGCGAAATCGATGTCGACGAGTGTTCACCCAATCCATGCTTGAACGGCGGCTTGTGTGAAGATTTGATCGGCAGATATCAGTGCAGGTGCTTGCCTGCCTACTCAGGTATCCCCTGCATTCGGCTTGTGACCATTGCATGACGTATAAAGATTAAGTTACTTGATCGTTTTCATAACTGCACACGACCACCAGGTAAAGCAAGGTGTAAGCAGCACCAAGAATAATGGCTGAATGCCCAACCAACGTATTTAATCGTTTATGAGGTCTTTCAAAGTCGAACGCTGTTCAGTTCTGCTTTTTTCCCAGCAAGCCAAGGCGCACGCTTCGTAGTTTGGGTGGCGCAATTATGTGTTTGATGTGGGCAGGTAACGACTGCAGGGAGGAATTGAATCCGTGCAATCCGTCTCCTTGTCAAAACAGTGGTATCTGCACCCCGAACGCCGATTACATTGGTTATACTTGCCTGTGTGCTGATGGTTTTCAAGGTAAGTGCAATGCAACGGTTCAATCGAAACCTCGTTTTGAAATGTCTATTTACTCCTTCGTGCCTCGATACTTTATTTATTCTTGTTTTTCACTGGATTTGTTTCAGTTTTGTAGTTGTTCCGTTCGTTCAGAGTTGATATCGCAGAATCTAAAAGATACTGACGGAAACTTAAAAGAAAAACCTCGCTTTCATCGCGGTCATCACTTACATTGGTTGTGTTCTTAGCCCAGTCCTGCCGGGAACTTACTTTTAACAATAATTTGATTTTTGGCGCACTTGCATTTTGTCCAGGACCGACGTGTGGCAGCGATATCAACGAGTGCGTCAGCTCACCGTGCAAGAACAGAGGACAGTGTCGCAATCTGAAGCCGGGTTTCGCGTGCGACTGCTTGCCCGGCTTCACTGGGAGTACCTGCGAAAAGGACATCGACGACTGCTCGCCAGGTGCGTGTCCTAAACCTTTTGTCGCTTCACTTGCGCGGGAAAAAAATTGTTTTATGTTTCAGAGCCAACTGCGTCACATAATATTTGCATCACAGCATTACGAAAGAATAGAAGAATGTTGTATCTCCAAGTGGCGTTCACGTGCTCGAATTCTATTCGTACAGCTATGTCCTAGTCACGTTTCCAGCCCATTTACTCTAACGACGACACTGAAGATCCTTTGCTGCTCACGTGTGGGGTAATACGTTCCATTTTTGCAGACCCTTGCCTGAACGGTGCCACATGTATGGACGACGTCAATTCGTACAAGTGCCTGTGCGTTCGAGGCTTCGACGGCGATAGATGCGAGAAGGCCATTGACGAGTGCGCCAGCAATCCTTGCGCCAGTGGTGGGACTTGCATCGACTACGTCAACAGCTACGTGTGTTCGTGCGCGGTACGTGGCTTGTCTGTTTCGCACGATCGGCACAACATCAGTCCTGATTAAATAGACCCGGTGCCTTTTCACATAAGCGACAGAAAGCCGCCAGCCCACCACCTGCTGTAGATGAAGGCCAAACGCCGGGTTCACGTTCATGGCTTGGGCTGATCCGAATCGGGCGCGACGTGATTTATAACCGATAAGTAGACGTTAGAAGCCAAGACCGACCCGCGATAACGTGGCAGATTTTGGGTCTTGATTGACGGTAACCCCTCATCAACGAACCAAATGAAGCTTGAGCGACAAAAATTCCGATATTTTGCATTCTGCCTCGGGCGCCACTTCAAAGCATTTTTACATTTTTCGCTGCACTGCTTATCGGCAAGCGCTCCAATTGCTGGCGAAAAGAAAGCCATCACTTTGTATTTGTCATAGTCAGGTTTTCCCCACTGCATCTCTAAACCAATATGCTCTCAGCATGGTTGCATCAATCCTCCCAATTCAGCACACGTGCTAATGGTCTTTGCTGTTGATTTTTTCAGCCTGGTTACCAAGGAATCAACTGCGCTGACGACATTGACGAATGCAGCTTCGGATCTTGCGTCAACGGCGGAACTTGCGTCGATGGCCAAAACTCATACACGTGCAATTGTCCTTCGGGATACACAGGTGAGTAGCGTTTTGAGAAACTGACGTTGTTTCAGTTTCCCGCCTTTGATCAGTTCAAAAAGATCGACTTTGGTTTTTAAATGATTGCTTTTTTAAACTCTCACTTGATATCAACCAGTAAGACGAGCTGCATGTTAAGGAGTCGACTTCTCAGCGTGCATGTCCGTCTTTACCACGGGTGCTCGGAGTGATTCCCACCGAAAAATTGAGAAATGCTCCGTGTCGCAATGACGGTCGCCCATTGATAAAGTTTGATGTTGAGGTGCAGCGGCTCCTGTAGAAAAGGAAACATCCGAGTCACACTGGTTCAGCAAATCGACTTCACAATTTGCATGCATTCCTGTGCGTGCTGGCGATCGTAAAGCACGTATGCGGACCCTTAGAAAGCAGCCCAGTCGCCTGAAAACTTCTGGCGTTATAAGTGTTCTTTCTTCAGGGGAGCACTGCGAACACAACATCGACGAGTGTGCTTCAAACCCATGCCAGAATGGCGGAACTTGTTCCGATGCCATCGATTCTTTCCACTGTCGTTGCCAGTTCGGTTACCAAGGCCAGACGTGTTCGGTACGTTCACTAACGTTCGTGGCTTTCAAATGTAGCTGTCGTGTGCCCTCTCTTGTGCATGTCAGCATTGAAAAATTTCAGTTAGTTTGAATCGAAGGGGATTTAGTCAGTGAGGAAACAAATGCAACAAGAGACATCATCTTTTCCTGGATCGTTTGCAATATTATTCGTTTTGTTTCGCATTTTGTTGGTCGGCTTAAAAGTGGAGTGCAGCCGCGTTCCCAACCTTTCAAGGCCTATGGCACCCTGCAAAAGAGATAATCAGTGAAACCACAGCAATATGCTATGAGATCTGATGACATTTTGAAAATGTAGTTTTCATGATTCGTTGAAAAATGTGTTAACTTGCGGCACCCCGATTGGTTTAAGGTTTGAAGAAAATTTCGCCAGCTTCAAAAATATGTATCCTGTGTTTTTGACAGAGCATCGAAAAGTGTTGTAAACTCGTAGCGTCAAGTACTTGCAGTCTTAGCCTGTAGCGAAAAGCATTCACCAGGTCTCTTCAAGGAAATGTGACTGAACTGTGCGATTAACGTCGAAGCTTAAACATTTAAGACTGTGTGAAATGTGCGCATGTAGCGATTATTGCTGGAAGAAAATTTCACGTGCTTTAAAGTTAAAACGTAATAGCTTCAGGGTAAATAAATGAATGCCACCAACGTCTCAGCAGACTTAGTACTCTCCTNACCGTTTCGAAAAAAGCTGACAAAACGATTGGTTATCGTTGCTTTCCAATGTTCTCCAGCAAAGCACAATTAACGTGGTCGTGCTTTACACTGTTTTGCCTCCCAGTCTTTGATTACCACATACCGTGACACCAGGTAGATTTTTTTCAACTTATAACAGACCTATTTAAATTTTCATGAATTACGAAGTTGACCAATATCATCTTTTTCATCTCTGCGCATTGTTGTTTGCAAAGTGGCTTAAACATTCGTACAAACTAGAACGGCAGATAGAACTCCTGTGTAGCCTGTTGATTTCCACTTGCGTTGCTGTCGAATGGCGGCAACAAGAATTTATGAAATAAGTTAAAAATGTGGGTCTTTTTACTTTTCAGGAACTGACTGATCGTTGCTCCCCGAATCCATGTTTAAATAGCGGCACTTGCAGCCAATCGGGGACCACATTCAATTGTTTCTGCGATGTTGCTTTTTCCGGTGTCTACTGCGACATACCCAGAATGTCGTGCGCCGCCGCCGCTGCTCAACAAGGTAAGAAAAACTCAAATAAAGGATTCACTCTGCTCTCTGGAACTTGAAACGCTATCATTTCAGTTAGTAATGAAAATTGAAAAAGACGCGGTCAAAAACTTGCGCGTTTCTCCGTCGTTTTGTTTAACACTTTTGAAGTGACGAGTCGATCGCCATTTTCTTGTTACAGGAGTGACAGTGAGTAATTTGTGTCAACACGGTGGTACGTGCATCGACACCGGCAACACCCATCACTGCAAATGTTCGGTTGGTTACACCGGGAGCTACTGCGCTGAAGAAATAGACGAGTGTTTCGTCGAGCCGTGCCAAAACGGCGCTACTTGTATGAACTACATCGGAAGGTTGGTGTGTTCCGGCACGATCCCCAATGTATTAGCATGATAAAAGTTCATGTCTTTTAACGTTTGCCAATTGGCTTATAAGTGCTGTTGCAAATCTTTCCGTGAACTCGACGTTCATGCGCTATAGTGACAAGAAAATCAGTGTTAGCGAGGTTTTTCTCGGGAATAAGATGAATGCTTTAGTCTCTCTGCTGTGTTTGCCGTGCATGGTGGTGCAGATGTAAGGTACGAGCACTCCTTATCGAGTATCTGGCTCGCTCGTCGTTTCAACCTTAAATCTGTATTTTGAAACCAGCTCGTTGCGCCTGACCGATAACCAGGGTTCCTACGCAGTCTTGAAAAACATGGAAATATTTTTGACATNTTCCAGTCTGGAAAAGTCTGGAAAAAAAAGCTGTTTTGGTCTGTTAGTGCAGAAAAAGAAAATAATTTTCCAGAGTTGATCTTTNGACATACAATTTCATAATTTTTTATTCAAGATTGATGCACTTTTACTTATATCGTGTTAAGTACCATAGTGCCTGTATTTGACCTGGTTAGGTCATGCGAAAATCTTAGGTCTGGACAAAGTCTGAAAAGGTCTTGAAAAAGTCTGGAAAGCTACATCCAAAATTGCGTAGCAACCCTGGATAATACATTATTCTGCGCAATTCCTCCTGCAGCTACACCTGCACATGCCCGCTCGGTTACCAAGGCACCACGTGCGATGTGGACATCAACGAATGTGCGTCGAGCCCGTGTCAGAATGACGGGAAGTGCATCGACCTCGTTAACGGATACAGCTGCCTCTGTCCGGCTGGAACAAGCGGTACGTCATAAAATCAAAACGCACGTCCGGTCGCTTTTGCGATCCTTTGATTTTGAGATCAAAAGAAAACAATCGCAAAGTTATTTTCGTCTCTGTGGGAAGAGGTTGCCGTGCCGATTATTCGCGATGTGAGCTGCATCAGGATTCATTCCTGGATCGCGATGCTTTATTCAAAGCAAAGTCCCGAAGGCTTAATCTTGTCTGTCTGTAATAACGATTTGTGTGAATAAAAGTCAAGTAAAGAAGGACAGTGAATGTCACATCATAACGTCTACAATGACAAAACAATAACACAATATGCAACAAAAGTGTCCACAACAAAACAAACATAACTGATTGTTTGTTTGACAGGCGACAGATGTCAAGTTGACGTGGACGAATGCGCGTCTTCCCCCTGTCTCCACGGTGGGACCTGCACCGATCACCTGGGGTCTTATTCGTGCGACTGCCTGCCCGGCTATACCGGACCGAAGTATGCAGAAATAACCCGTATTTTTAATCGAGTCGTTCACGGGTCGCGTCTTAACGCATGACGTATGTTGCAGCTGCGAGGGTGACGTCAACGAGTGTCTTTCGAACCCGTGCGAGGACGAAGGTACACTGAGTTGTGTTCAGGGCATCAACAGCTTCCAGTGCAAATGCAGAGAGGTACTTTTGCCGTTTGATTCGGAACGACTAAATACTGTACGTGAAAATGCTTTCGCCCGTTTTCGTTTGTGTTTTTATTTCCTTTTTTTGTTTGTGCAGAATTACTTCGGCGTTTTGTGCAACATGAAGTTGACCAGCTGCGCCACTGACCCTTGTCGAAATGGCGCCATTTGCACAGACGACACCTTGGAGCCAACTGGGTACAGATGCCACTGCAAAGCGGTAAGTTCGTTGTTTCTGGAAATTACGCAGTAAGTTGAGTTGTTTTTTCCGTGTCCGTTACAGCCTTGTCTTAGCGTATAAATATTTAACAGCAAAAGTTGTGCTCGTCTTTCCTGAAGCAAGCATAAAATTCTCAGCTTCATTTGTGGAGATCGCACATTTTTACGCATCACCATTTGCGACAGTTCAGTTGCTTATCTGTTAACTCCTAAATATGCGGCATTTCTCTTTGATCCACGCCAGCACGTGAAAAGGTGAGAGCACACGCGTGCGGCCACATCAGATAAGTGACGTGATCTTCATACTGTGTTGGTCCGAGAAAGAAAAAGCGGCAGGTTGTCGCATTGCATACAAAATTGATGATGTTTGCTCTTTTTGCTGCATTGTCTTACGTGCACAATAACATAAAACACCCTGTTAAAAATTTTCCCAACTGTTTCACGAGACACAGACCTGTTGCTTGACAATATTTGTTACACAAGGGCGACGTTAACGCCTCCCGCAGTCTCGCTGTCTGATGCAGCAGTTCGTTTGACTGTTGATTCCAGGGCTTCCGTGGGGTCAACTGCGAAGAAGTGATGTCGATGTGCACGGGGGGCCTGGTGTGTTACAATGGCGGCACTTGCGTCCAGAAGACTGACGGTGCCCAGAGCTGCTTCTGCCCGGCTGATTACAACGGCGACGCGTGCATTTACTACGTGCCTGGCTTGCCAGCGGGTCCAGGCAATAACAACATCAGCATTCCGGAGACTTTTGGTAAGCGTACTGCTTTTATAGCAGCCTGGAAGATCCTTTTTTTGTAAATTGCGTAGCAACTGGAAAATGCCGAAAATTGATAATGTGAAACAGAAGCGCGCCATGTACTGATAATAAGCATTGGTTAAGTTGCGCGGCAAACGTTGTTTTGTTACCAGTGTTCGTGTTTTTCAGAAAAAGTTTGCATGAACGTCGCTTGTGCATCTCTCCATGGCAACGGGCAGTGTGACGTAAGTGCTTTGTGTAGCCTCAGTGCAGATGGCGTAGTAGCAGCGTTTTGCAACCTGGCGTTGATTGCGTTGCAGCAACAATGTAACACCTACGAATGCGAGTACGACGGAGGTGACTGCTCGTTTGGTATCAAGAACCCGTGGGCCAAGTGTTCGCCGGCGCTTCAGTGCCAGAAATTCTTCCGCGACGGAATGTGCGACGAGCAGTGCAACAACGCTGATTGCCTTTTCGACGGTTACGATTGCGAGAGGCCCCGGGACGCTTGTCCGTGAGTTTGAATTCAATTTTTGCCCGCATTTTGTTGCAGCGCAAATTCCGTATCCCCAATAAACAGTGAAGAATATGAGCGCCGTGTGTTTGTTGTCGGGGCAGGAGAATTGAAAAAACGTTCAAATCGTAAGTTTTTGGCGCGATATCGGTAATTGTCAAAAGCTTCGTCAAGACAAACTCTTTTTTTCGGCCCAGTACGAAATATCATGAATATTGCAACGAGAACTACCAAAACGGACACTGCGACGAGGGATGCAACAACACATTTGGATGCGGCTGGGATGGCCTTGACTGTGACAAAGACTATCCTGAACGAAAAGCTCGAGGAGTGTTGGTGAGAAATATATTCGATTGCTAGCTGATTGGTTACTATCGTTTGTAGGATACATAACTATGCGTAGTCGACGGAATCCTGCCACTGGTTTTTGTTGTAAGTAGCTATGGACCGCGACGGTAATGACGTGTTTTTTTGCAACTTCAGACTGTCTGAATCTAACACACGAAATGCCAGTGACTAAACGCTGCTGACCCATGTTCGAAAAATTGTTTTGTTTGTCGTACTAACTGCGGTGGTATGAGAAGTTACAAAATAGACCCCCCCCGCCGAGTTGCAATATTCGCAATATTTGTGATAATGCCATCTTTATTGAGTTGCCGTCTCGCATCAAACCTGCAGCAGTTGTGCGACGATGAATTGCAACCGCAACCCGGCCGTGGCGCCATTAGGTCACGTTCTAAAGCAGGGGTCTCCGAACTTTTTTGCCAGAGGGCCACATAAGCCACTGCACAGCAATTCGGGTGCCGGACATCTTAAATGTGTTTGTTCGAAATAAGTTACATTCTACCAAATCAACAAATGTTTCGTAAATATATTGTTTTTTCATTATTGACAAAATGTCTGTGCGGCCGCATGAAACGCCCTCACGGGCCGGATAGAATGGTTTCCCGGGCCGGATTTAGCCCACGGACCGTAGTTTGCAGACCCCTGTTCTAAAGAATGACCTAGAAAAAGCCTATTGATGGGGTCCGTGTTGGGAAAAGGAAAAGACGAATACCGAAGACCGAAATAAGTGGCAACGCCAAAGAGATCTTGGGAAGAGTTTCGCAGAGCTTTGCCGACGGGCGCAGGATATAAATATATTGAGGGCCATGGCGGTTCGGCATTGAACTATCATAATCATGATTAAAATAACTGAAGAGATAGTGGCCGTGACACAAGACTTTCAAATGCACATGTTTCCGTGCAGGTTGTGGTTGTTGAAATGGATCCTGACACATTGCGTTCGCTCTTGTCTGACTTCTTGCGGACGATCGGTAACATTTTGCACTGCACGGTTGATGTCGAGATGGACGCAACCGGTTCTCCCAAGATCGAACCGGTTTATGATCAGGTTTGCCATGTGTTTGACAAATAAAGGGTTATGATGACGCGTTTGACCGCTTGTCTCTCGGGTTGATACGAATGGGAGTCCTTTTCCTTCGATCGGTGGCGAATAACGTCGTCAGAACGAATGTTTGTATCTTTTTTTGCTCTCGTTGCCAGCGCATCTGGACCTCCGTTTGGACCTCGAAATAATACCAGTTCATCAATAACTTCTTTCAGGCTTCGCGGGCGCGTCGCGCCATCACAGCTTTGCTCAGTTGGAGGAAGGACGTCGAGTCAACTGAGCTGTTGCTTGACCGCGCAAACCAAACTTTTTCTCATCGTATGAAAAGAGCAACTGCATCTGGCTCAAGGGTACGCAATGGAATGTTACGTCGTTAGTTCTTTTTTTTTTTTTCAATGCTCGTTTCTCCACAGCATTAACAAAACAAGCGAAACCAAACTCCAACGACTGCCTTGAATATTTTTGCCTGTGCTGTCTTGTGTTGAAACAAGCTGCTGCGTTGTTGCGTGTCTTGGACGAACACCTCTTGTCGCTTGCTTTGTGAAATGTTGCGGAACTTTTTGATGAGCTTGAAGTCACAAGACTCGCTTGACGTTCACCAATCCGACAAAGTCTTTTGTAAGGGCTCTTTCAGTTGGAATCGAAGAAAAGTTGCAAGTTTCCATGAAAGCTTGCCGTTTTCGATTTTATCAAATTCTTCAGTGCTTTTGCTTTTTTTTAACCCATCGGGCCGCTACTGACACCAGACGAGGCATTTTCTGAGAACCTTCTATCGCTTCCAGGTTAGTTTGTTCATGGACAACAGGAAGTGCCTTCAAGAGTCTGAGGCGTGTTTCGAAACAACTGCCGACGCCCGATCCTACATCGGAGGTCGCGCCGCCACGAACACATTGACAACCTCGTACGACATCGACAGCATCTCCAGCGCCGACGAACCCACCGTCTCTTCACCAGACTACACTTACATTGCTGCTGCAGCCGGTATGCTACTCTATCGACAATGAGGTTGATTTGGTGACGTTGATTGCAAGCTTGTGCCAGTAGCTACGGTCACTAACAGTCCTTGCATTGGGTTTAGTCCATTGGATGATACTTGTCAGTTTTTTCGACGAAATAAACTTTTAGAAAACTGCTCTGCATTATACAAACAGTAGATCTTTGTATTCAATCTTCGATCGTTAATTAGTCACTTATTCACACACTAAATGCAGAAAAAGTGGATAATTGTGGCTATTTTGTTCTCAATAAAAATCTACCGCAACTCCATGCATTGTTTACCAAAGATTCCAGTCTGATTTTTGGTCTCATGTAAGCACAGCTACAAGCACAGCAAAGCCATCCCACCATCGTCACAAGATGATCAAATTAACTGCGAAAGCACAGCCATTTACAAGATGGTCCATCATGCCAGTAAACACCGAGTTAGAACGAGTAACTCTGCGTCGAAGCTGTTGTTTTTCGTTACATGCTGTTTCCGTTGCTGCCTCTCGCGCTTTGAACTTAACTGTTGATTTCCTGGCCTTTCCAGTTGATGCAATTAACTGCGCGTCCTTCAAACGAACGCTACGATTGGTCGCGCACTCAAATAATGCACGTGCCAAAACAACTCTTTGTTTCGTCATAGGTGGAGTGGTAGTGGTGGTCGCCATCATAGCGGTGCTCACTCGTCAAAAACGAAAACGAGAGTCTGGAAAGCTTTGGATGCCCGAAGGATTTGCTTTGAGCAAGAAGCAGCGCAGAGACCCGATCGGGCAAGATGACTTCAACCTGGAGGTGCTTCTGGTTTCTGCTTTTGAGTCATCCAGAGTTACTAGGTTTTTCTTTTTTTTTACACGTTCATTGCTTCTGACGTCGCAACAAAGCATCCACGTAGCGCTCACTGGTTGGTTGTTGGTGAGGCCTTTTGGGATCAACTTGCATTTTTTTATCGCAGGCAGTGAACGGTGGCACCTTCCCCGAGCTGAGTCGCTTGGAGCCATCGGTGCCGTTTCTAAGCAACCAGCAAGTGGGACACAAAGCTGCCAAGTATTGTCTAAGTGAGAGCCACGACACGGATGGCTTTCTTCAGGTATTTTTCAAACTACCGCACTAATTGTTGATGACAGAAGTTAAGAACCGGTACTTGTCTGGCCTGTAGCACTATGCGCTCGAACCTTTGTATTGGGTGTTAAGACTTGATTTTATGCAGAAAGTTCGGGTAATTAGGTGTGAATCGTTCCTGGTAAACTCTTCAGATATCCAGCTTCATGGTGAAGGGTGAATCGTGTTACAAGTGTTATTTTTCACCAAGTTACAACCTGGTGATGCACATTCAAGTAAGACTTTTTTGCTGTGGCATGTTTAGCATTGCCAATAAACCCCCTTCGGAATCATCTCTTGGATCTTCCAAAATGCTTGGCTAGTCCGCGACTGTTGAGAAGTGCTCGTGTTTTCTTTGGCGCCGGTTCGCTGGTATTTCTGTTTCAATCACAAAGCTACGTTTCTGGTCGCACCGAGGTTAGGGCGCCTTTGCCGCGGTCTCAATGGTTCGGTTGTGGATGTGTACTCAAAACCTGCTTAAAACGCTGAGCTTTTGCTTTCTGGAAGATAAGCCGATTAAAATTTTGAGAGCAACACTGTTGGTCGAACCATTCAAAGGAAATGGCGCTCAGTTTGAACTACTGAATAAACGAGGCGGTGCGTTGTTTGTTCGTCAGACCGACACCACTGGCAATAGTTCGGAAGGACTGCTCAAGCCGTCCAGCCGCGATGACGACGGCACAATCGCGGATACGCGTCACTGGACCCCGCAGCACTTGGAAGCAGCCGATGTGCCGAGAGTCGGATCGGCATCTGGCGCAATAACTGAACTGACGCCGCCGCCTCAGCTGGATGAGAACGCCGACGTGAATGCGCAGGGTCCTGGTGAGTTCCTTGTTCGTGATGCGAGTGCTGCACATCGGATTATCCTGAAAGGGTTTCGGATTTTGTGCTTGAAAGCAGGGATCTCAAACACGCCATGTATTTTGGGAACTTTTAAATAATCAATATTTACTAAACATCGATGTTTCAAAGTGCCCGGATAGCGAGCGAACAACTTTCTTTTAAATGAACGTAGAGAAGGGTAGAAATGAGTTCCCTATAACTCACGATACTGTTCCTGGTAAGGTTCAGGGACCGCCATTGTTGCGTCAGCATCATAATGTGGCCCTCCGGTTACTTCATAAGTCCTCATTTGGCCCTCAGAGCAATGTGAGTTTGAGAACCCTGCTCAAAGGTTGCAATTACTACGCAGTTTGGTGAAATTTGGTGCTCAGTGTGCAGTGCATATCAAAGTACTTCAAAATAACTTGTTGTCGCTTCAGATGGCGTCACCCCGCTGATGCTGGCTTCGTCGCGCGGTACCGGCGTCGAAACCGGCCTCAGTGACGAGGAGTCGGCCGAGAGTGGGGCGGATGGTACTTCCCCCAATGAAGGAAGCGACAGCATGATAGCCAGCTTGTTGCTCCAAGGCGCATCACTGAGCGCTCAAACTGACAGGACAGGTTAGTTCATCAACTTTGACCTTATCGTTTGGCGCTTAATGCCCGATTCAGCATTTTCAGTATTGGTTTACTACTCCCTATTTGTTCGTATTGCGATTCGTATTATTTTTGCTTGAACTTTTGTGTTGCTATTTATTAGCCATGCAACCTCTTCAGTCGACGTCCTGCTAAGCACATAATACGCTCTCGCAGGTGAAACAGCCTTACACTTAGCGGCGAGGTACGCGCGAGCAGACGCGGCCAAACGCCTTCTGGACGCCGGCGCGGACGCCAACATGAAGGACCTGACCGGCAGGACGCCGCTGCATGCCGCAGTGGCTGCGGACGCGCAAGGAGTCTTCCAGATATTGTTGCGTAACAGAGCGACTGAATTGGATGCGAAGTAAGCGCTGCATACCATTTAACTTAACCATATTGTGATGTAACAATAACTGAAAAAACGGCAAGCCCAATCGAGGTGGGGGTTATTCTATCCATGTCTTGTGCACGAGGATGTAACCGCATAACTAGAGGTTGTCGGAATGCTTTTTTCCTTAAGATATTTCAACGTTCGGTTGACGCTCTTTAAGGACGCATTTGTGAATTCAGAGCATAAATATCTCTTGCGATCTAAAATCGACCGACAAGCTGCCTCGTCTAAAGTACTTTCCAACGGCGAACCCCGAAAGCAGTAACATGACTATTTAGGAAGTTTTCTGCATTTTATTCGTCGCAAACAAATAGCGCAAGGTACTAAACAGGCACACACTTCAACATTAAAAAACACCAACTTTTGCTCAAATTCCACTAACAATCCTCAAACCTGCGTTAAGTTCAAGTGTTTTTTGAAAACACTTGCGGCCTTGAATCTTGACAGCTTCACAGTCCTGCCCAGACCTGCTCACGTTGTGATTCACGCGACACGCTGCTTTCACTGAACCATGACCGCCAAGCATGTTTCTCCTGTCATGTCATCAAAGGGTCGTCTTAGCAGTCGTCATCACCATCTCAGGCGTAGAAATCGTGGCATAAGATTTTTGGGTAATAGTCCTGTAATTTGCAGTCTTGTCGCAACCGTGTATAAACGAGGTGCTGGCCACAAACCGTCAGGAATTTACAATTCAGTTTGTCTGAGCCGGTGGTGTTTGCTTTTTTGCGAATCCGTTTATTTGTACTTCTTGCTCAGAACAAACGATGGCACCACGCCGATGATTTTAGCGGCGAGGTTGGCAGTCGAGGGTATGGTGGAGGAGTTGATCAACGCACAAGCGGACGTTAATGCCGTTGATGATCACGGTAAGATTATGCTTGCTGGAACGAGCCTGGTGCTTACGGAGTCACTGAAACTTGCGTACGCAATACAGCGCAACGTGTCAATACTTAAAATGGTGCAATAGATCTGGAGCTGTGTGGTTGTGGTTGGTCATAACATTGTCCGACGACGCATCTATATCTTTATTTGATTGTCTCTTTCTTGAGGCATGTTGAAGCAAACCTGTACCTGGAAGCATGGGCATCGGAAAGGGAGCAGGGAGGCTGATGCCCCCTAGATTTTGAAATTTGACATTTTCCTGTTACAATTTTAGCAAAAAGGTTGTTTTCTTAGTTTCGAGACGGAAAGATGAACTTTCACTACTTTCGCCTCCCCCCCCCC